>LBBO01000001.1_pt102 | contig 10645 bp, 10 predicted proteins | sample 329191 | NCBI WGS metagenome assembly LBBO01 (sample SAMN03174413, study PRJNA266758) | hydrothermal vent metagenome | biome: marine hydrothermal vent; feature: marine hydrothermal vent chimney; material: microbial mat material; isolation source: microbial mat from marine hydrothermal vent...
GAATTCTACCGAAAAAACATCATAATGAGCCAAATTGGCTATAAAAAATTCTATGCCTCTGCTAATTTTTTTTCTTCATAAATTTTAGACTCCGTCAAAGAGGCAACTTTTAAAGACTGAATCTCATTCTCATGTTTAAGTCTATTAAACTTCACACCTAAATGTTGACAAATTCCCTCTGTATCTTGCAATGCAATAGCGAGTGAACTCGTCGCCCCTGGGCTTGGTGTCATGTTAAAGACCAATCCATCTTCTTCTATTTTTGCTTCACCCAACAGCAGCTCTTGTTTAGACTTATCAATAATTTGTGGACGCATACCACCATAACCATTGGCAAATGTTAAATCTTTAACTTTTAAAGAGGGTATTACTTTTTGAGCATCTTTTACAAATATCTCTTTTCCTACCAACGGCATCTCTTCAAGTACATTTTTTAAAATATAACGACGAATGGTGCTGTCTTTAAAAAGATTCATATAGACTTTGGTTACATCTTTGTCGATATTCAACGCAGAGATTAAATCTTTCAGATGTAATGCATGATAACGCTCCAACTTTGGTAAAGCAAATGCTGTTGGACCAAAACGTGTGTTCCACCCTTGCGTTATGTCAGGGTCTGCGTGTATCGCAGCAAAAGGGAGTTTTGGATTTTGCATGGTATAGACTTTAGAGTTCAAAAGTTTCTCTTTGGTGAAGAAAAAACTACCCCCTATTGGTAAAATAGCATACTCTTTACCATACCCCATCGACTGAGCAAAAAGTAAGGAATAGGCTCCTGCATTTACCACCACCGTTTTTGCTCTAAAGGTTGTGGTATCACTCGTAATAGTAAAAATACCATCCTCTTCTCGCTCTATTTTAGTAACTTCTTCATTGTAACGCATCTGTATGTTTTTATCGGTATCGAGTGCTTGTTGCACAAAACTTTCACTTAACTTTTTATAGTCAACCGTTGTAATCTGACCTCTTGCACCCATGGCTAAAATAGGCTCTTTTCTACCCTCTAAAAGCTTTGGTTCAAACTTAGCTAAAAACTCCTCATCCCAAAGTTCAAGATAAGGATAAAGAATTTTAAATGCTACATAACGCTCTTTTAGTTTTGCTATCTCCTCTTCACCTACAGCCAAAAGCATTTTGTCTCTTTTAAAACCTACAGAATCAACCTCATCAAAGTTTTGAATATAGTTAGAGACCATAAATGAGGCTTTTTTTACTTTTTGAGCTTTCTCATAGGTATAGTTGCTCTCAATGTCTCCAACATGTAAGGTTTGGGAATTTGATTTAGGATTCGAGTTAAGCTGTGAAACTTCATCATACTTTTCAAAAAGAATAATATTGTTTAAATCGGTATAACGAGCAAGGGTAAAAAGAAGTGAAGTACCTGCAACACCACCACCTACAATGGCTGTATCAAAGAGTTTATTAATTGGCATAATTAGTATCCATATGTTATATATTTTTAATTTTATTTAAAGGTCAAAATTATATAACAGTTATAATAAAGTAAAGATTATGAAAACAATAGAGTAACCTTTATCTCATCATAAGTCGCATTACCTTCCATCAAATCAAAAATAGGTTTTAATCTTAATTGCCCGTCATCTGAAAAGTTCTCTTCATTGTTCTCTTCTTTTAATTTTATTATCACCTCTTCAATAGGCTTCATAAAGTCTCTACTCGGTTTAAACTTTGATAAGTCAATCTTTTCATCCTCTTTTTTTAATATTGACAAGTGATTTATAATCGTCCCCTCCGTCACCCCTCGTGCCTTGGCTATCTGTTTAATGGTATCACAACTCTCTAATAACGCTTTTGTTTTCAAATGGGTCGGTGTATCATTTTTCATTTTAGAAGTTTTTCCTGCACGAAGCAGTCTCTTCTCCTCTTCTATCTGTACAAAGCTTGTTAAACCACCCAGACTTTTTATGTAGTTCACATGACTTTTATCAAGCTCATCTTCACTGTATGCCAAAATCTCATCACTGGCTTTTTGTGAAGCCTTTTTAATAGGTTCATCTATACGTAAAGTAAGTGGATCAACACTCAAAGCCATCTCATTTAAGCCCATAAGTCGTAAACCCTCTATGCTTTTAATACGAGAAAGTGCCACATACCCCTGCCCAACTTCAAAGGTTTTAGACAAATCTATCTCAGCAGCATCCAGTGTCATACCTTGAGACTTATGAATGGTAATAGCCCATGCCAAACGCAGTGGAACTTGTGAAACTGTAGCGATACTCTCCCCTGCTTCATTCTCTATCGTCCAATCTTCAGCTACCACACGTATTTTTTGACCTGTAGAGGTTTTTACTATGGGAATGTCTCTTTCAAAACCTATTACCACACCTGTTGTTCCATTGACATAGTATTTTTCAGGATTATTTTTTATAAAAATAACCACAGCGTCTTTTTTAAGTGTCAACTCTTCTAAAACCAAAGCTGTTTTAAAAATCTTCTCTATGTTTTTAGCAGAACCTTTAGAGGTGTATTTAAAAAGTTGTGGCTTACCCTCTAATTTGTGTAGCTCTTCTAAGTTTATTCTGTCCACATCCACATTATGGGTATAAAGTTTGGTAGGAGTAAAATCAGAATGAAGCTCTTTCATGTAGCGAGAATCCAAAATATCACGAGATTTTTCTGAAACAGTCCCTGTTCGTATCTCATCTAAAACCTCTATCAGTCGCTCATCATTTTGTCGAAACTTCTCTTGTAAGTAACAACTTTTCAACTCCAAGCTTTTCCAAACAGGACTCTGCCAAGCAAATCGTTTCTCCTTAAACACACGGCTCACTGGTGGCAACTGAAAAAAGTCTCCAGAAATCACAACCTGCACCCCACCAAAAGGTTCAGGAGAGTTTTTAAACGCTCTTAAAACTTTATCCATCGAAGCAAAAATCTCAGGAGAAACCATAGAGACCTCATCTACAATCAGCACCTTTAACTTAGAAAAACGACTCTTCAAGTAACTCTTCTCTAACAAAAACTCCACATAACCATTGTCTACCACCGTATCGCGAATACCCAAAGCAAAAAACGAATGAATCGTCTGCCCTTTCAAATGTGAAGCAGCTATACCTGTAGGAGCCACAATGGTCGGGTAAACTTGTCGCTCATGCAGATACTGCACAAACTGCTGTAACAGATAGGTCTTCCCCGTACCAGCTGACCCCGTTATAAATACATTTTTACCTGACTTTAAAATATCTAATGCTGTAGTCTGTTTCATAGTGCTTTGCTTCTTTTTAATGGATTTTATAAATTTTTATAATTTTAACATTAAAAAACTATTTTGGAGAGGAATATGGCAAATTGTCATCTTTTTAGACTTTCTCTTACTTATCCATCTTCCCAATAGCACAAGAGAGAAAACTTTTAGCCGTAGTAGTCGCTGTTGAAAATATACCCAACTCATCTATTACAAGAGGGTAACCCAACTTACGAAGCTTCCGTTTTAACAACTCCTCCTGTTTAGGATCTATCTCTAAAGTAATTTTTCGAGGTTCAACATCTAAGTCTACTTCAACCTCTCCAAACTCTTCTAAGAGTGATTTTTTAAGCGTGTTGGCACAGCCTCCACACTTTACATTTTGTACTTCAAACATCTGTTTCAGAATCTATCCTTTTTTACTTTTTTAACTATAGTATACTACTCTTCCCCATTAATCAGCACATCAGAATCAAGTAAAAAGAGAGAGTTATTAACCACTTTATCCCCCTCTTTCAGCCCTGAAATAATCTCAAACTGATTGACTGAGATACGTTTGGCTTCTATCATTTTACTTTTATACTCACCCTCGTACTCGGAAGGAATAAAGACCAAATGCCTGCTTCCTTTGGTAACGACAGCTGTGTTTGGCAATACCAGTTTGCTCTTCATCGGTTTAATGGTTTTAATGGTGGCATAGGAGTTTGGTTGAATCTCTCCAGCACCATTGTTCAGCGTAATTCTAAAGTCTATGGTTTTGTTAATGGGGTCAACCAAAGGGTGGATAAAATCTATAGTTGCCTTATATATTTTTTTAGCTCCATTCAACGTCACCTCAACCTGCTCACCTTTTTGTATAAATTCTCGGTCAGCTTCATACGCTTTGGCGACCACCCAAACAGTAGACAAATCTGCAATCTTATAAACAGACATCCCTTTTTTAACAGCAGAACCTTCGGTCACTTGTTTCTCTACCACAATACCTGTGTAAGGGGAGTAAAAAGGTAAGTATTTAGAAGCTCTGTTTGCTTTTTTAATCGCTTCTATGTTTTGAGTCGAAACATCATAGAGTTTGAGTTTGGTCTCTATATTTTTAGCCAAAGAACGGCTGACATGTTTGGCAGAGAGCAACTCTATTTGGGCCTTATAGACTTCCGGGCTATAGAAATCAAAAAGCTTTTTATCTTTGCTCACTTTGTCATAAATACTCGGAGCCGTTAAGTTTTTAATAAATCCATCTTGCGTCAAGGTAATGGTGTACATTTTATCATCTGCTATCTGAACATAACCATTGTAACTCTTGCTCTCTTCAATATTTTTACTCTCTACCGTAATGGTTTTAACATTAAATAGTTGCTCGACCGTGACAGCCTGTACAGATATTACTATACTTACTATTAATAAAATATGTCTCATTGTATCACTCCTAGTAGTTGGTCTATCTGATTTTCACTCATGGCTATTGCCAATCGTTTTTTATTCACTGCCAATCGGTTGCTGGTACGCTCTGTAAAAAGTTCATAATAATGCACCAAAGAACCCCCACTTACCAACGCTGACTTGGCATTGGCAATGAGTCGGTCTATTTTCTTATTACTCTCTTCTAGTATACTCAACTCCTGATACAAAGCTCTAAGCTGATGTAAGATTATTTTTAACCCTTGCTCCAATTGTACTTTGGTACGGCTATAAGAGATATTTTGAATATTGGCTTTTTTCATCGCTTGAACTCTTCTATTCTCTTGTTTGTTATGGATAAACAGAGGCATAGCCACCGAAAAAGATAGATAATCATTACGGTCATCACGCTGGTAATACCCACCTGTCACCGTAATGTCTGCTTGTTCTTTGGCCTTTGCTAACTCTATCCCTTTAGTTGCTACATCTTTCAGAGCTAGAACCATTTTCAGTTCAGGACTTTGTGCTTCGAGTTGCATTAAGAGTTCATCCTTAGAGTACAAATGATAACTTTTCAAAGCCACCTCATCTGAAAAATCATCTACCTTTAAATTTCCTATCAACTCGATACGCTCTTTGGCAATAGCAATACGCTCTAACCAATTCTCACGTTGAAGTTTATAGTTTTGTTGAAGCAGTTGGGTTTTAATGTACTTCTCTACAGAGTTTTTTTCAACAGCTGAAAGGTTAACATAAGGCTCAATGGTGTTTGTAAAAAAGAGATATACCCATCTAAAACCTTTAAGTTGTCTCGCGAATTTTTAACCTCTATAAATGCTTTACGAATACCAAAAGCAATATTTACCCTAAGCACCTCTTTTTTCTGCTCCACTACCTTCTGCTTCTCTCTTTCTATATCACTTGCAATCTCTATACGGTTAGAGAGAGGAATGGTCTGAGACAAAGCCACAAACTGATTCTGCATCGCTTCAAGGTCACGAGACAAGGGCTTTTCAAACTGCACATCATTGATTCCTGCTTTTAAAATCGGATCATCCCAAGTAGACTCTATCTCAACTTGTCGGTCAATTATCTCAGACTCTTCTTGAAGAATTTGCAGTTGATAATTGTTTTGTAAACTGTAATCTATGACCTCTTGTAAGGTTTGAGCTTGGAGGGTTAGAGATAAAAGTAATAAGGTATATAGGGGTTTCATTTTTATCTCCTGTGTTTGTTTTTTACGAATATATATTTTGGTGGGATGTTTATTTGTGCCAACAAGAGTAGAGCCATCTCTCTACCCTTTTTCATATACAATATTGATTTACAATATCACCGAAGAAGCATGTTTATATTTCTTTCCATCTTTCTCTATAAAAATCTTAACCTGCCAAGTCCCACCCATAGAGAAGTTTACATTTCCACTATAAGCATCACCCTCTTCACTCATGACTTTAACCTCTTCCATATAAGGCATTCCAGGCATCTCAGGCATAAAAACTTTTAGCTCTACTTTGGCTCCTGTCAGAGCTTTTCCAGCATCGGTTACTTTTACATTAATTGTATTGTCACCCATCACCAATGGTTTAGCCGAAGAGTATGTCACATCCAAGTTCCCTGCTTTACCACTTTTTGTAAAACCCTCTGAAGCTGAATCGCCACAAGCGACAAAGAAAAGACCTAAGGTTAAGAGAGATGCTACTTTTAGAAATGTTTTCATTTTGAAATCCTTTAATATTTGTTGTTAAAGGAAGTATAATAGTTTATGTGTGCAAAGTATGTGGAGACAAGCATAATTATAAAATGTCATAACACTTTTTTAAGTAGCCAATAAGAATTAAACACTAAGAAAAGTTTATCCTATAATTCTTACCATAGTTATCAAATACTTTTTGAATATAAAGAACAACACCTTAGCCAAAAAAGCCCAAAAAACATCAAGCCAAGTTCCTGTAAATCATAGAAAACTGGGCGATATGCTCAATAGCTTTGCCATAGAATTTTAATGCTTGAGATACTTTTAATCCATATTCTGAGTATCAATCAACTCTCCATATTTTCTTTTCCTTCCTCTTCCTTTTTGCTCCCCTATGAATTTAAAATAGAGCGAAGAATTCTTCTTTAGCTTTGAGATAAGATGTAAATCAGCTCTTTGTGTTGCTTGAATACCTACATTATTGCCAAACGCTCCATCATAGACAAAGTATCGTAATTGTGGGAGATTTAGCATCTTTTTAATGATTTTAAGATACCAGTTTACCACTCTAAACAATCCCTCTAATCTAAACTTAGAACTATTCTTACTTCCTTTAGGTCTTCCTACTTTTCTTTTAGCTATACTCTTCACTCCATCGTGAAATACCTAACATTGTTATCCTACTTGCAGGAGCTACCCCTTGAGGGTATACTCAATATTGCTGTTGTGATTGATACTAATTGTTTTATCGTGCTTTTATCTAAAATTGTGACTAGGTTGGTTATTATTTTATGTAGTTTTTTTTCATCATTCTAACTGGAAGATTACTACAGCTTTGCTTTAGCTAGTTTTTTTTGGCTAAGGTGTTGATTCTGCTTCCACCACAAAAGTCTGCACTTCATTCGTTCCCCAATGACTGTTAAATATCACTTTTGTACCATCTGGGCTTACTCCTCCATAGGTATCGTGGAAACCATCATTAATATGTGATTGTGAAAAGTTTTGTACCTTTTCATCTCCAGTGCCATCTAACTTTAGGGCAAAAACTTGTTTATAATTATCCCCTACTGTAGTAATATAACACCACCCTGGACGTCGTGTATTTCTACAACCTATATGCCCTCCTCCATAGGGTGAATGTAGCAGTTCAATACCCAGTTGAGTAGGATTATCTAAATTAAAACTATAGACACCTAACCCAGATATAAACTGTACGAAGACTTCATTACCCTCAGTATCATAGCCCATATCTCCATGTCCACCTTCACTATAAAGTTGACCATCACCACTCCACATGTATTGTAACTTTACTTTATTTTCAAAATTTATATCATACCTATACATACCATCTGTATAGCCATTATCATTATTAAAAACAATATACTTTCCTGAAGGACTTACAGAAAGCCAGTCAAGGGTTGAAGGTTTCCAAAAACTACTACCATTTACTGTGACCCATTCCCATTGTTGTAATGGCATTGTTTTAGTCCATACTTTTGTTTTATTTTGTATGTCATACAAGACAACATAAAGTGTAATGTCATTTGGTTTTTTGGTTACAAAGACCACATATTTATCATCATAATCTATGTTACCTTCATGTGGTCCTATATGTACAACTTCATATTCACTAAATGTGTCCAGTACAGAGGAGCAGTTGACAGTATTACCCGTGATTTTACCTTCTATAAATTGTCTAGAACTATTAATCACAAAAAATGTATTTGCATCTTTATTAGACCAACGGAAGTAGTCTGAATTTCTAGAACATAACCTACTATATGCCTCACTTAAAGTTAAGTTTTTAGTTATATCCGTCTCTTTTAAAGTATTGGCATCATAAAGCCTACTGCCTATCCGTATAAGTGTCATATCACTATTCCAATTTTGCACTTTAGGATAACTTGCAATTCCTTCATCACTTTTATCTACCATACGTATACGTGTTTGAAATAAAGTATCAATAGTAGGTGAGCCTATGGTAGGTTTTAGTACAGTGTTGTCTGTATCACGGGATTGAAGTGTTGTTGTATTGGGGTAAGTGTCGTACCATTGTTCCATATTACAATAATCTATAGCTACATTAGTGTCAGAATTACACTTATACGTATAAGTACTAGTAGGATTCACTACTTGTATACCTTGACCATAGTTATAGGGGTCGTCACTTCCTTGTTCTAGTGCTACATCATGTGCCAAGTGTGTATCGTTAAATGTATATTCCATTAACGCATCTAATGGTTTTAATATACCTTGCATTTGAGAGTAATCGTTATTTCCTTGTGGATAGCCATGGTCTGCATTTTCTACAATCTGCCAATCTTTTTTATTATCTGCTATAGAATCTAACATATAGAACTCAGTGAGTGTAATGCGTGGATCTGTATTGTTTGCATTGTTATTGCCCCCTACACCATACTGTTGGATAATAACATTGGTATTGCTAGGTAAATTTTGCATCTCAAATTTGTTAAGATTATACGCATAATAGCCCTCAAGTACCATAACAAAACGTCCATTATCACCATACCCTTGATCAGAAAAGTGTTTTAAGATATTAAAAGTATATCCCCCACCTAAAGAATGTCCCATTACACCTATACGAGTGATATCAATCTTAGGCAATATACCATTGGCATTGTCTAGCATCTTATCCATATTAGTAAAAACATTATTCCATGCATGTTTAGCATAGATTACATAGTATCCATGACTTGCAACAAATCGTAATAATGTTTCATAGTCTGTAGCATCTGCACTGTTATACCCTGAAGTAAAAAATACGACAGGCACAGTCTCTCCTTCTGCTATATCTGTAGGATAATACACTCTTGTCATATTGCCATCAACTTCATCATGATAGGCAACGGGATGTGTGCCACCCTCACCATAAACTCTATCAAAAGAAGCCACAGTGAATACTATACTTACTTCTGTATCATACGAGTTATTAAAAAACAATCTTAGATCATATTCTCCAACAGGAAGTCCTTCTAAAATTAATGTACCCTCCTCTATACCTTCCGTATCTATACTCTTCGTACCATTAGTATATGACCAAACTAATACGTTTTCCCAATCATTAGTAGAACCTTTAGGATAAATACCTACCCAATCTCCATTGTTTGCAGGCAATCCTCTTAAAGCTATAGTAATATTCTCATTAGGTAAGAATATTCTTTTTTCTAAACTTAACATTTCTCTCACCTCAAACTCAAGTGATGGAAACAACATAGGTACAGTAGATAAATCAACAATACTACCTTCAATCATTTTATTTCCTTCAACATCAAATACTTTTATCTGAAATCTACTATTGGATGGATAACTATCATTAATCGAAATATTTATCATTTCACCATTTATTTCACCATAAATACTAATAGTATCTTGAGAAGTTTCTGTCGTTGGTTTTCTATCGCTATAAACTCTAATAGTATAATCTTTCCCATCAAAACTTTTAATTGTTTCTGCATTATGATTACTATTATCTTTAGCTATTATCTCTAAATTAAAAATAAACTCTAAAGAGCTATCACCTTCAATCTTTATCCAATACCCTTGCCCCACTATAAATTTTGTAAAGCTATTTAAAAAAGGTGTTCCATTATCTATGTACTCTTTTTTATACGTTGAACCTTGTCCTGCTCCTTGAATAACAAGAAGGTTATCAGATCCTAACTGTGCTTTTATCTCTTCTAATGTCAAAGGAAGCATCGCACCTATAAAGCTCCAACCTGCTCCTAAACCAATCTCTTTATTATCAACAAAACTATCAGCCATATAGGTAAAGGTTGCAGCATTTGTAACATTAAACCAAAATGCTTTTCCAGCCTCTGTTTGTGTAAAACTATTTAGAAATCCTAAATTATCATCTACATATTGCTTTTTATAGGTTGACCCTTGTCCTGCACCTTGTATACTTATAAGGTTTTCAAAACCTATTTTCTCTACTAAATCTTCCAATGTTATATTGGCATCAAATTGCACTGCATTGTATCCTGCATTTAACGTTACTGTTTTCTCTACACTCGCCTGTAGCATTTGAAAACTTAGTAACAAGCCTATTACTATTAGCATTAACTTTTTCATATTTTTTCTCCCCTATGAGATTTTTAAATGTTGATATTACTAAACTCTAAAGTATCACCTGACAATACTTTTTCGTCACTCTCACCTACTAACTTATCATCTTCATACACTTTTACTTTAAATGTGTCTCCGTTACTATAATTACTGTTTATTGTTAAAAGTGATGCTGTGTTTTTTCCATTTATTTTTCCATAAATGGCTTTGGTAGATTGTGATGGATTATCACTAATCTCTCCATCTGTATAAACAACTAC
>LBBO01000001.1_pt53 | contig 10625 bp, 11 predicted proteins | sample 329191 | NCBI WGS metagenome assembly LBBO01 (sample SAMN03174413, study PRJNA266758) | hydrothermal vent metagenome | biome: marine hydrothermal vent; feature: marine hydrothermal vent chimney; material: microbial mat material; isolation source: microbial mat from marine hydrothermal vent chimney...
TCTGAGCTCCTACACCATATTCTCTTGCTTGTTCTTTAGAAATAATTTTCGTATCTAAGAAAATAAGAACCCCACCATTTTGTTTTAGGTAGTCCAGTGAACTTGTCATCGACTCAAAACGTTTTTGATTTAAAATCAAATCTACATCGGTACCTATGTTGTGAAACTTAACATTCTCTGTCTCATGTGTTTTATAAAACTGAATCACTTTATGGGTACGTCCTAAATGATCACTGTAGACCACTTGAGTCACTTTTGTATCCATAACAGTTATCTCTTCTTCTGAAACACGCTCTATCAATTTTTCATTTGCCAAACGGTACTCTACCAAATCTGAGATGTAGACAATAGGCATATTATGTTTCTCTGAGAAAATCTCCAAATCATCATGACGAGCCATGGTTCCATCATCTTTAATGATTTCACAAATAACCCCTACAGGTGCTAGACCTGCTAGTTTACAGATATCTACGGAACCCTCTGTGTGACCTGTTCTAACCAATACACCACCATCTTTAGCAATCAGAGGGAAAATATGCCCAGGACGAACAAAATCTTCAGAAGAAGTTAAAGGGTTCGCCAACTTCGAGATACAGTCATCACGTTCAGCTGAAGAGATTCCTGTTTCAGCCGAAGTAGAATCTATAGAAACAGTAAAAGCTGTCTCATGGTTTGAGATGTTGTTAGAAACCATAGGTACAAGCTCCAACTTTATAGCCAACTCTTTAGGTAAAGGAGTACAAATAAGCCCTCTCGCCTCTTTTGCCATAAAATTCACCATATCAGGAGTTGAAAATGTCGCTGCATAAACCAAATCACCCTCATTCTCACGATCTTCGTCATCCATCATAATGACCATACGACCTTTTTTAATCTCATTTATTGCAACTTCTACACGTTGTAAAGCTTCTACTGACATATTTTAATTCCTTTTGACTATATATAGGGCGATATTATACAGTTATTTCAATAGAAAAGCTCATAAACCCTTGACATTGTCTTATAATTTCTCTATAATGCCGTCCACACAAACAATGTATAACATTTTTTGGGGCATGGCCAAGCGGTAAGGCATTAGTTTTTGGTACTGACATTCGGGGGTTCGAATCCCTCTGCCCCATCCATATATATAGTTTCAATTAACTTTTTGAAATTATTAAAAATTTTGATTTTTCTTTTAATCAAGGAAGTGACGACTGAAGTACCCATCGGTATCCGAAAGAGTCTCTGACGCAGAGTAAATGGTAAAGCAGAACTTTTTAACGAACGCGGAATAGAGCAGCTTGGTAGCTCGTCGGGCTCATAACCCGAAGGTCAGAGGTTCAAATCCTCTTTCCGCAACCAATACTTTTATGTTAAGTATAAAAACATTATAAATGACGCGGAATAGAGCAGTTTGGTAGCTCGTCGGGCTCATAACCCGAAGGTCAGAGGTTCAAATCCTCTTTCCGCAACCAATTTTTAAGTAATTTTCTATAAAATTACAAATTCATTAATCTTATTGATATATTTTAAATTATTCAATATAGTATAATGGGGCATGGCCAAGCGGTAAGGCACCAGTTTTTGGTACTGGTATTCGGGGGTTCGAATCCCTCTGCCCCATCCATATAAGTGAATAAAAAATATTTTAAGCCAAGTATTTTCATTAAAAATTTTGATTTTTCTTTTAATCAAGGAAGTGATGACTGAGGTATACATTAAGTATCCGAAAGAGTCTCTAACGCAGAGTAAATGTAAAAGCAGAACTTTTTAAAAGATGCGGGAATAGCTCAGTGGCTAGAGCCCCTGCCTTCCAAGCAGGATGTCGCGAGTTCGAATCTCGTTTCCCGCTCCACTTTATATACAATCTTCCAAATTAATCAAAAAATCTCATTTGAAACGTGTAGGGTTGGCTTCAGCCGACGCATATATTTCATACAGTAAAATATTTCATGATAAAATTTATAGACTTATTCTCTGGTATCGGTGGATTTCGACTTGCATTTGAGTCTGTAGGTGCAACTTGTGTTTTTTCTGCAGAAATAGACAAACATGCGTGCGAAACCTACCAAACAAATTTTGGAGACAACCCTTTTTGTGATGTTACAAAACTAGAAGCATCAACTCTTCCCGACTTTGATATACTCTGTGCAGGTTTTCCCTGTCAGCCTTTCTCTTTAGCAGGTGAGAGAAAAGGATTTAACGATACTAGAGGTACACTCTTTTTTGATATAGAAAGAATTATTCAGGAAAAACAACCAAAAGCATTTATACTTGAAAACGTCAAAGGTCTGGTCAATCATGATAAAGGTAATACTCTAAAAGTTATTATAGAGACACTAAGCAAAAAACTCAACTACAATATTTTTTATAAAGTTCTGAACTCTAAAGATTATGGAGTTCCTCAAAATAGAGAACGTATCTATATTATAGGATTTAAGGAGTATCATTTAGAGTTTACATTTCCAAAAAAGCTAGAAGAGAGAGTAGATTTATCTACCATAAGAGACCATAACTTAGCAGGTACAGAAATTTCTGAATTGGCTAAATCACACATTGTCACCCATCTTAAAAATCATAAACTCTACCTACAGATAAAAGAAAATCCTCTTCTACTTACTTATGAAATCCGAAAATCACGTGCATCTTTTCGTTTTGACAACATCTCCCCATGTCTAACAGCCAAAATGGGAACAGGTGGAAATAATGTACCCATATTTGTAAATGAGATGAGAAAGTTTAGCACCAGAGAGTGTCTACGTATTCAAGGATTTCCAGATAGTTATAAAATAACTCCAAATACATCTCAAAGTTATAAGCAGATTGGGAACAGTGTAAGTGTGCCTGTTGTTCGGTTGTTGGCTGAGGAGATGCTTAAAAGAATCTCTTAAAAACCCACATCCCCAGAAGTGTCCCCAAAACAGAAAAAACAACATTCAAAAGCACATTGGAAATAGCCTTGCTATATAGCTCATTTTGCATTAGTAGCACTGTGTCTAATGAAAAGGTAGAAAAAGTGGTTAATGCCCCTAATAAGCCTGTAATAAGCAGTGCCTTTTGAGTAGGAGAGAGATTAATATGCTGAAAATATAAGAAAAGAAAACCTATAAGAAAACTTCCTAAGATGTTTACAGAGAGTGTTCCAAAAGGGAAAGTGGAGGTTGTGGCTTTTTGTACCCATCCAGAGAGGGTAAAACGTAAGACAGCACCGATGAAACCACCGATGCCAACACTAATAAGTAAGCCAAGACTCATTAGTTTTTGAACTGCCAATCATCAACAGATTTTTTAACAGGCGTAATCTCTGAAGTTGTTTGACCAATTAATGTGTTGAGTATGGTTAACTCTTTTTTGAGTGAGTCATCACCTAACGTGTTCATTTCAGATACATAACTCTTTTTAAACACTTGGAAAAGTTTCTTATAACCAGCACTCACTTTTAACTTACAAGACTTTTTCTCCCAAGTTGGCATAAGAGGATAGAGTGGATGTTTAGGAGGGTAAACCATACAACGTTTCATAATGGCTGGGGTATCTTGCATAACCCATTTTACATTGTCATTACATCCTGCTCTGCTGTCCATGAGCCAGTTTTTCATTACTGAAACATAATCAGAGACTATAATGGCTTTTTGAATTCCAGAGTTATCATAGTAGTAGTTTCCTCCACTCTTAAAGCTTATCTTTTGTGCATTTTCAAAGGCTTTACCGATTTACATCGCTATAGCTAACATCAAGCCTAATATCATCTCTGCTACCTTCACCCAACTTTTTAAGCTTTAGCAGAACCACACCACCTTTGGTAGCTGTTCCATCATTTTTAGAAGGGAAAAGGGTATTTACTTTCATAATCTGCCCTGTTGCCATTTTGGCATCGGGTGAACCATACACTGCTTTTATGCTGTAGTTTGACGAGCTTAACTTTAACTCCAAATCATAAACCAATGGAGTCACCATATACTCAAACTCTTCATCTAAAAGTTTTGAAAATGCTTTTGATGAGTGTACAGAGAAATAGTTTGCACCTTTTGTTTTAGAAACATACTCTACCAAGTCATTGTTAAAGTCAACACCCACGCCAATAAAAGTGGTATGTATGTTTTTCTCACTGGCATTTTTTGCTAAACCAAAAAGTTTGTTTTTGCTAAGCTCACCTGTATTTGGCATGGCATCGGTTAAAAATATGATTCTGTTTTCATAAAGTTTGTCAGAAGTATTCACACCTTCAAAAAGCCCCAGACCCTCTTTGTAACCAGCACTCCAGTTGGTACCACCACGCTCTGTTAAAGCCAATATGTGGTCTCTTATCGCCTCTTTATCTGAATTGCCTACCAAGTTTAAAGGTTTTGCTTTGTATGAACCATGATCAAAAAGTGCTATTCCAAGTCGGTCATCATCTTTCAAATGAGAAAGCATAGAGACTATAGACTCTGTTGCTATTTCCATCTTCTTTTTATGTGATTTATCTTCATTTTTAACTTTGTTGCCCATGTTGTCATAGTGGTAAGCATCAAAACTTGAACCCATAGAACCAGAGATATCAAGAACAACTACTAAGTTTAGTTTTTTACGTTTAAAGTTCCCCTCTTCTATGCCTGAATTTAACCCTACCGATAAAAAGTACTCATCTTCATTTGAGAAACTGTTAAGACGTTTTGCTGAGGAGTAACTTGGACAGAACAACTCTTTGCAAGAGTTACCATTTAGACCTGTGTCAAAATAGTGGTTGTAAAACTGACCCTCATAAGTAATAGAATCTAGTTTTGGTAAGTAACCTTTATCAATGTTGGCTTTAAAGTTGTTGCTATCTTTCGCACCACCGACAGCCATACCAACCTTTTTAACCGACCTAAAAGACTTTGGGGTTGGAGCAGACATTGCTACTACTCCACCTTTAGTATAACCAGCATTGCTCATTGTTCTAGTAGAGTCTTTTTGCTCTATTGTACTGTTATACTCCCAGTCATCAATAGCATTTTTATCTCTCTTTTTTGTCATTGCAAACAGTGTTACATTTGTAATTAATATTAAAAATAGTATTCGTTTCATCGTTAATCCTTCTTCTTAATCATAGTGTTTTAATACAAAAATGTGTGATCATCGTACATATTATAACAGATTATGTGGCAATATAAGATACTTATGCCTCATAGTTTTTATTTCTTATACTCATTTGTTTACTCTCTTTATCCAGATAGATATCATAGATATCCATAGCACGTAGTAGCGTACTTAACTTTTTAAAGCCGTAGTTGACAGGAGAAAAAGAGGAGTTGTTGTTAATGTAGGCTCCCATATCTGCCAAGTTGGACCAGCCAAACTCATCTATGGTTTGACTTTGGGCATTATCTAAAAGCTTTCGTAACCATTTATCTTGTCGAAAGTCAGCAGCTGTTTTTTTCTTCTCTTCTTTTACCACAGTACTACTTTTCTCATATGTTTCTGGATTCTTCATAAGCTTTTCTGTAAATATAAACTGCGAACAAGCTGCCATAAAAGCATTTGGAGTTTTTTTCTCTCCAAAACCAAACACTTTTATGCCCTCTTGCTGAACTCTCATGACCACAGGTGTAAAGTCAGAATCACTGGTTGCAAAGGCAAAAGCATCTATCTTTTTTGTATGCAACATATCTATGGCATCGATGGTCATTAAAATATCGGTTGCATTTTTCTGTTTAGAGTAATCAAACTGCTGAATAGGCTTAATAGCAAACTCCAAAAGCTTAGACTCCCAGTTCTTTAAATTGTCCTTTGTCCAGTTTCCATAAGCTTGACGTATGTTAACAATACCAAACTTACTCAACTCATCAATAATTCCCTCTATTGCCTTATGTGAAATGTTATCACAGTCTATAAAAAGGGCTATATGGTCTTCATCTTTACGCATCGGTTAATACTCCTCTTTAGGGGCATAATAGGTCATGGTAGAACGTCCAAACTTTTTACGTTTTACCTGCTCTAGTTCACCTATCTCTTTTGGCATATCAAGCTGAGACATATGTTCAACAACTGCCATCATACATTTAGAAGCATCTATCTTGCCTATGAGTTCTAACGTTTTATCGTAGACATCATCCATGCCATCACGGGTAGCAAATGGTGGGTCAAAGTAGAAGTAACTCTTTTCATCTCTTTTTTCTACCATAGACAAAATGGTATCAAACTTCTCAAAGCTGTCTCCAAACATATGATGACACTTTGCAGGGTTAAGCTGTTTTATGTTCTCTTGTAAAACTTTGTATGCCACGTTATTGTACTCTATAAAATAACACTGACTTGCTCCACGACTCAAAGCCTCTAGCCCAATAGAACCTGAGCCTGAAAACACCTCTACAAAGTTCTTGTCTATAATATCAAACTGTAAGGTATTAAAGAGTGACTCTTTTAAAATTCCTTTTGAGCTTCTTGTTGTAAAAATATTTGGAATTTCAATAACTTTTCCTTTGAAATCTCCTGCTATTATTTTTGTGGTGAAATTTTTTTCTTTTGCCATTTTCTCTCTTAATAATTTATTCTTTATGATTTTATCATATTTTCACTTCCCAATAGCCACCCAAATAGTTTATCCTCACTATTCCTATTATAATATCACGACATAAAATAGAATCTATACCGTTTAAAATAGTTTCTGTTAGAGATATCAAAAATTAATAGTTTAATTCTATTTTTTTATTGTTAAGAGCTTAAATATTTTGATACTATTTAGCATGAAAACATTTAAATTATTAATACTAACCCTACTCCTCACCCTCAACCTTGTTGCAGAAGAACCTAAACCCCCTGTTCCTCCTGTGGCATATGATTTTTTAAAAAAGAAAGAAGTTAAAAACTTTATAAATATGATGGTTAAAAAGCATCACTTTAAACACTCTTATATGGAAGAGGTTTTAGGTAATGCCATGTTAGACCAAGAGACATTAGCACGTTATGTGGGCAAGTATAAACCCAATACTACTAATGGAACATGGGAGCGTTATAAAGCCCATGTTCTTGACCCAGAGACCATGGCTAAAGCAAAACAGTTTAAAAAAGATTACTACCAAACTCTTCTACGTGCTGAACAAGAGTACAACATAGACATGGATTACATTGTAGGTTTTATGGGTGTAGAGAGCAAATATGGAACAGTTACAGGTGACTACCGAGTACTTGACTCTTTGGCTACGTTAGGGTTTCATAAAAACCGTATGCACAAATGGTTTAAAGCAGAATTAAAAAACCTATTTTTACTCATGCGTGAAGAGAACCGTGACATCTACTCCCAATACGGCTCCTTTGCAGGTGCCATGGGTGCTGTACAACAGATGCCCTCTATTCAGAGACGTTTTGGTGTTGACTACAATGGTGACGGTATAAAAGATCCATGGGACTTACAAGACTCCATAGGTATCATTGCCAAATTCATGCACAAAAAAGGTTGGGTCAAAGGAGCTGTTGTTGCAGTACCTACCAACTTCTCAGGTACACGATTTAAAACACTTAAAACCTCGCATAAAAAGCAGTATTCTATCTCTTATCTAAAGAAAAAAGGTATTAAACCAACCGAGTATTTTAATGAGTCAAAAGCTTATCTACTTAAAAATAAAAACACCACACACGACGACATTTGGATAGCAGGTAAAAACTTCAGAGTCTTAACCAAGTACAATAACTCTACCTCTTATGGTATGGCAATTCATTTGATTGCACAAGAGGTTAAATAGAAACATAGGTCGTAAAATTGGGTCAGTCTCTACCTTGAAAATTCAAGAAATTTCAACAAAATTTTACCAATAAATGCAAAAAGCATACTTTAGAGACAATACAGACCCTCTTAAGATTTAGCTGATTATTTTCTTTAAATATCAGCAAACAATATTTTCAAAAACAAATGTTAAAATAATACGCTATAATAATTACTATTAAAATATAAAAATAGGGAGCAACCATGACTGGTGCAAAAAAAGAGTTAAGTAGCGAACAGCACACACTCTATTCAGAACTTATACTTGAACATAAACGCGTCGTAAACAAAGAGAAAAACATCTATGAAGTGACTCCTAAACATAAACGTTATAGAGTTTACATCGGTAGGTTTTTTGAACAAAAGAAAGGTCTTCACTCTGTTTTTAATGAACTTAGAGAAGCCAAAGAGCATGACTACATGGAGTTTATGATTAACTCTGGTGGTGGTTTTGTACATGAAGGAATGCAGTTTTTCAACATTATCCAAGAGAAGTTTTCTGGTAGAACAGCTGCCTACTTAGACAACCGTGGTTACAGTATGGGTGCATTACTCTTCTGTATGGCTGACAAGCGTGTGGTTTACCCTTACTCTGACTTAATGTTCCATACCTACTCTCATGGTTCTCACGGTAAAGGTGGAGAGGTTAAAAGTCATGTAGAACATACTTCTAGTAAATTGGAACGTTTCTTCTATGACCTTATCGTAAAAAAAGGTTTTTTAACAGAAGAAGAGTTCAAAAAAATGGTCATAGGTCAAGACTATTGGATGGATACCAAAGAGCTTTGTAAACGTGGAATCGCTACAGATGTTATTGTAGGTGGTGAAGAGCTAACAGCAAAGCAGTATTTGAAACAACTCAAACAAGAAAAACGTGCAAAGAAAGAAGCCAAGATAGAAGCAAAACTTGAAAAAGAAGCCGTTCTAAAAGTAGAGAAGAAATCTAAAAAGAAAAAAAAGTAAGAGAGATAAGTATACATTTTTAGATTTATAATTTTTAGACTTTTAACATTAAAAATGTATTTATGGACATTTAAATAGACACTTATTTTAAGAGTCCTCTTTTGAGGGCTTTATAATCATTTTAAAGATGTTAATCCCTGAATCCCACTTAAATTAAGCAAAAATCCATCTAGCCTCCTCCGTAAACATGTCCCTCTTCCCATGCTCCACAAAACTCAATCCCAAATTTATAATTTTCGTAACTTTCCTAGAATCACTCTCCAAATTGCTGTCTGCATAAAGTAGATTAGCCATAGACTCTTGATTTTCTCTATATCCATTGTTTCTACTTCTTCCAAATTTTCTTGCAAGATGTTGGATAAAATGCTAACTTGACTTTAAAAAGTAATTACATTATAATTACTAAAAACGTAAGGAGCATCACATGACCACATTAACACCCATAGGAAACTCACAAGGTATAAGAATACCAAAGCCACTCATTAAACAAGCTCAATTAGAAAACAGAGAGTTAGAGCTTATTGTTATTGATAGAGGGTTACTCGTTCGACCCATTGTAAAACAAAACAGAAGCACTTGGTCCAAAAATATTGAGCAAGTTTTAGCAGCCAATCATGATAAAAAAGATGAAGCCATTTTAGATGACCTCTTAAATGACAATGACTTAGAGGGGTGGGAATGGTGAAAAATCTAAACAGATTTGACATAGTTCTTGTGAAACTCAACCCAACAGTAGGTTCAGAGATACAAAAAACAAGACCATGCATCATCATCTCTCCAAATGAAATGAACCGTCTCAAAACAGTTATCATTGCTCCCATGACCTCCAAAGGTTTTGAGTTTATCTTTAGACCTACCATAAACTTTGAAAATAAAAATGGTTTGGTCCTCTTAGACCAAATAAGAGCTGTTGATAAAACACGTATCATTAAAAAAATAGGTACAGTAGACAATAATACAAGTGAAGAGATTATAAGCACACTACAAGAGATGTTCAAATGAAAATAGACATGTTTGTAGACACACTTCACTACAACTACACTACAGATGCCTATTTTATGGGGTTTTAAGATGCAAATACGAATCTACTACGAAGACACTGACACTGGTGGCATTGTTTATCATACCAACTACATCAAATACTGTGAGCGTGCAAGGTCTGAGCTTTTTTTTGAAAAAGGCATACACCCTACCGATGGTGATGGAAGTGGCTTTGTAGTAAGAGATATTAAAGCTCAATTTCTAGGTATGGCATTTTTAGGAGACATGGTCGAAGTAAACACTGAACTTATAAAAAAGAAAAACAGCTCATTGGTTTTAAAACAGACCGTACTCAAAGATGAAAAAATCATCTTTGAGATGGAAGTGGTATTGGTCTTCGTTCGAGCAGGGAAACCTGCACGAATTCCAGACTCTATGGGTCAGATCTTAAGTTAAAGAGCTTCACACGCCTCAGCGTATATATAAGCTTCTGCAACCATCGCAAGAAGTAAATTTTTATACTCTTTGCGCGTATCTTTCTCTAACATACGCTCTAAAACTTTAATACGATGATAAATCTTCTCGTTTTCATTACGTTTTTTATATAAAGAGAGTAACTGACTGTGGTACTCTCTAAACTGATAAAAATATGTTTTAAACTCCTCTTCTATAAGGTGCAGTGCTTTTTCTTGATATTTTAAAATATTATCATCATCTTTCATAACATCATATATTGTTACAAAATGATTATAACCCTCTGCTAATACACTCTTCTCATTAGGAAATACTTTTTTTATATAGGTTATAAACTCCTCTATGTTCTCTAGTGCTTTTTCCCTATTGTTATGTTCTGCATAATAGATAGAGAGGATTTCATATGCTCTTCCCAACTCATATAGACCCTCAGCACTGTTACTGTTATCTTCTATATTTTCATAGTGTAGTGCTATAGACTTTTTATAGTTTTGAACAACCC
>LBBO01000214.1_pt18 | contig 10564 bp, 11 predicted proteins | sample 329191 | NCBI WGS metagenome assembly LBBO01 (sample SAMN03174413, study PRJNA266758) | hydrothermal vent metagenome | biome: marine hydrothermal vent; feature: marine hydrothermal vent chimney; material: microbial mat material; isolation source: microbial mat from marine hydrothermal vent chimney...
CATAAGGAAACTATTGATACTTCAAAAGTTGTTTCTGTTCGATATTTAGTAGAAAATTGTTGGGATGAAAAAGTTTGGCCAAAGTACAATTGGTGGCTTTATGAATATACCAAAAAGAAAATTAACGATCCTAAATTCGCACTTTTTTATAAATCTCAACATGCCGCAGCATTAAATAATGTAGGCTATCATTTAAGTAATAAAAGTAAAATAAGAGAAGCTTTAGATTATTATCACCAATCGTTAAAAATACAAAAAGAAATTAATGACATTGAAGGTGTTTCAACATCATTAAACAATATTGGAGCTATTTATAATTCGCAAGGAAATATAGAGGAGGGTTTAAAGTACTGTATAGAATCATTAGCATTAAAAAAGCTTCTAGGAAATAAAAAAGGACTAGCGATGTCTTTTAATAATATTGGATCATTATACAATAAGCAAGGGGAAATTAAAAATGCATTAGACTACTTTCAACAAGCTTTAAAAATAAAAAGAGAGATAGGAGACAAGTTAGGTATAGGGACAGTTCTTAATAATATTGGAGAAATTTATTTAAAACAGAACGACTTAGATCAATCTTTAATGCTTTTTAATGAAGCCTTAGTAATCCTTAAGAAAGTAGGAAATAAAAAAGAAACATCTATTTCATTGAAAAACATTGGTGAAATATACTTTAAAAATGGAAATATAGAAAAAGCAAAAGAGATACTTCAAGAAGCGTTTAAACTTTCAAACGAATTGGGATATCCAAGGGGAATAGCTAATTCTTCATTGCTTCTTTCTCAGGTTGCTATAAAGCAGATGGATTATAAAACAACTTATGAGATGTATAATCTTCATGTTTCGATGCTTGATAGTATGAAAAACTTGGAAACTCAAAAAGCAGTGATACAACAACAAACTAAATATGAATATGAATCTAGAAAAGTGATAGATGATTTAAAAAATCAAAAACTTATAGCTGTCGAAAAAGAGAAAAAAGAGAAACAAAAAGTAATTACTTATGCTGTTGCAATCGGTTTGATTGTAGCTTCTCTATTTTTAATCTTTGTATTTAATCGTTTACTTATTACGAAAAAGCAAAAAATTGAGATAGAAAAGCAAAAACAAATCGTTGAAACAGCTCACAAAGAAATTACAGATAGTATAAAGTATGCAAAGCGATTACAGAACGCTATTTTACCTTCGCTACATGAGATTGATAGTAATTTTGAACATAATTTTATACTTTTTAAACCTAAAGACGTAGTAAGTGGAGATTTCTATTGGTTTGAACATAAACTAATAAATGGGAAACAAATATCGTTGATAGCTGCTGCAGATTGTACAGGACACGGAGTTCCTGGCGCTATGGTAAGTGTAGCTTGTAGTAACGCATTGCATAGAACGGTAAATGAATTTAAAATACTAGATCCATCCAAAATATTAGATAAAACAAGAGAACTTGTAATTGCAACCTTTGCCAAAAGTGGAGACAATATAAAAGATGGAATGGATATTTCTTTATGTGCCATTTCGGAAGGAAAAGCTATTTATTCTGGAGCAAATAATCCTTTGTGGATTGTTAGAAATACAAATAAGTTAACAAAAGAACAATTAGAACACCGAACAACAGTTATAGTTGAAAATAAAGCATTAATAGAGTTTAAAGGAGATAGACAACCAATAGGTTTGTTCGTAAATATGAAACCTTTTACTCAAACAGAAATTGAATTAATAAAAGGGGACATAATCTATTTATCTACCGACGGCTTTCCCGATCAATTTGGAGGAGAAAAAGGTAAAAAGATTAAATACAAGCCTTTTAAGAAAATTCTAATTGAAAACTCTAACAAAACAATGCAACAACAAAAAGAAATACTTACATTAGAGTTTAATAGTTGGAAGGGAGATTTAGAACAAGTTGATGACGTTTGCGTCATAGGAATTAAAAATTAAAAAACAAAAAAATAAAATATGAACACATCAGAATTATTCGGTAATATATTTTTTACAGGAGGGGTATTATTAGTGGTTATATTCTTTGGAATAATAGCACTTGTTTCAAAGTTTTATAAAAAAGCTGCACAAGGACAAGCATTGGTAAGAACAGGACTGGGAGGAACTAAAGTTTCTTTTAATGGTATGCTTGTAATACCAGTAGTGCATAAGTTAGAAATAATGGATATTTCGCTTAAAAATATTGAAATTGGAAGAGATGGAGCAGATGGTTTAATTTGTGCAGACAACATGCGAGCAGATATAAAAGTTGCTTTTTTTGTACGGGTAAACAAGTCGGTAGAAGATGTAATAAAAGTAGCTCAATCGGTTGGTTGTACTCGTGCGGCTTCTAAAGCTGCTGTAAACGATTTGTTCGAAGCAAAGTTTTCTGAAGCACTTAAAACAGTTGGTAAACAATTTAACTTTGTGGAATTGTATAACGAAAGAGAAAAATTTAAACTTGCAATTATAGATATTATTGGAACAGATTTGAATGGGTTTGTATTGGATGATGCTGCAATTGATTTCTTAGAGCAAACAAATATTAATGCTTTGAGTCCTAAAAATATTTTAGATGCAGAGGGAATTAAAAAAATTACAGAACTTACAGCAAAACAAAACATTCTTTCGAATCAAATAAAAAGGGACGAAGAAAAAATAATAACACAACAAGACGTAGAAACGCGTGAAGCTATTTTGGAAATGGAACGTCACTTGGCAGAAAAAGAAGAAAAACAAGCCCGTGAAATTGCAAATATAAAATCTCGTGAAACAGCCGAAATTCAAAAAGTGAGTCACGAAGAGCTTTTAAAATCTGAGAAAGCAAGAATAGCAACAGAAGAGGAAGTAATGATATCGGAAGAAAATAAATTACGTCAGATAATTGTTTCCGAAAAAAACAAAGAAAGAACTCTGGCTGTAGAAACCGAAAGAGTAGAAAAAGATAGAGCGTTAGAAATGAACGAAAGACAGCGTATCGTTACTTTAGCTCAAATAGACAAAGAAAAAGCAATAGAAATACAGCGTAAAAACATACAAGAAGTAATAAGAGAACGTATAGCTATTGAAAAAACAGTTGTTGACGAAGAAGAAAAAATAAAAGATACCAAAGCATTTGCAGAAGCAGACCGATCTAAAACAGTAGCAATTACCAATGCAGAACAATTGGCAGAACAACAATTAGTACAGCAAATAAAAGCAGCAGACGCATCGAAACAAGCAGCAGAATTTGAGGCAAGAAAGAAAATTATAGATGCAGAAGCAGGAATGCAAGCAGCCAACCAAGAAGCCGAAGCAATAAAAATATTGGCAGATGCCGAAGCAACTCAAAAAGCAGCAATTGGGCTTTCGGAAGCCAAAGTGATGACAGCCAAAGCCAAAGCTGTTGAAGATGAAGGAAATGCCGATGCAGCAGTAATTGAAGCAACTGCTAGAGCAGAAGCTAGTGGAATATTAATTAAATCGGAAGCACAAGCTAAAGCAAATGCAAACATAGGATTTTCAAATGCAGATGTTATAAAAGCAAGAGCCAAAGCGGAAGAAGAAAAAGGATTAGCAGAAGCAAATGTAATGGGAGAAAAATATTCTGCCGAAGCAAAAGGTATAGAAGAGAAAGCTGCAGCAATGAAAAAACTAGACGGTGTAGGTAAAGAACACGAAGAGTTTAAATTGAAATTATCCAAAGAAAAAGAAATTGAATTGGCTCAAATAAGCATACAAAAAGACATTGCTGATGCTCAAGCAACGGTATTGTCTAGCGCATTGAAGTCAGCGAATATTGATATTGTTGGTGGTGAACCAGTATTCTTCGATAAAATTATTGGATCTATTTCTAATGCTAAAGCAATCGATAAATATGTTGACAAGAGTAAGGTTATTAATGATGTAAAAAACCAATTGATGAACACCGAAGACGGAACTAACTTAGTTGATAAAATAAAAGGTTTAATTGCTAAATCTGGATTAAAATCTGAAGATATTCAAAACTTTACGGTTTCTTCTTTGTTACTAAAACTAATGTCGGAAACTAAATCTTCTAAAGACAAAAACCTATTAACTAAACTAATTGATTTGGCTACTAAGTCTGGATTAGGAGATTCTAAAGCGAATAGTATTTTGTAAAAAAAATGGGCTTTTTATTTGATTTAGTACTAGAAATAATTTTCGAATTTTTCGGAAAAATATTTTCTTGGCTTTTTAAACAAATCAAGATGTTTTATATTTTTTTGAAAAGAATATCTTCAAAAGAATAGCTATAATATAATTTTTAACAAGGGATGTTGATTTAATCAATGTCCCTTTTTTTTGTGCTTGTTAATTTCAATATTTATTCAGGTTTTAACTGAGGTTGTGATTTCGGTTATGCAATAGGGATAGAACGGTTTGTTTGAACTCTTTTTTTAATTTTTTTATTGAAAAAAAAGTGAGTAGTGATAGCCCGACCCCAATTTCTTTTTATTAGAAATTGGGGGATTGCCCAAAATATTATAATCATAAAATGAACCTAAACGCTTTCTTGTTGTATTGGTAAATAAAACATTTGATATGAAAGTATTTTTAATTACAGCATTAGTATTTTTGCTACTTAGTACAGAAACAAACGGACAAAGTATTTCGGGGAGGAACAGCTTAAATGTTGCGAGTAAATCGGAGTCTATAGCAAGTAAAGAAATGACTTATGGAAATGTGGAGGTTTTTGATATGGAAAATAATTTGGTGGCTTCTGTAATAACGGATCAATACGGAAATTATAATTTGAAGTTAAGTGATACTGGAACTTATAGAATTAAAATAATGTATGCTGGATACAAAACAAAAGAAGAAACCATAAAAGTAAAGGGAGATGTAATCAATAATATTTCGCTAGACAGAGATAAAGGAAAAAAACAAGAAAGCTTGATAAGGGAAGTTTTAAGTTAGAAACTAGATACATGGATGGTCTGGTTGCTGTTGATGAAGAATATACAGAAGTAGAAACAGACATAATACAAACAAAAACAGGAAATGGATTGACTTCGGGAGAAATAAATGATTTTTCTAAATGGAATTTGTGGAACGATTACTTGAAAACCGATTTACTGATTCATCAAAGGTTGTGGAAAATAAATCCTCAAAAAAGATATGTGGTGCAGTTGATAAATGCTGACAAAAATCCTTTGGTTGGTGCTACTGTTCAATTATTGAGTAAAGAAAATAGAGTATTATGGGAAACTACATCTGACAATACAGGAAAGGCAGAACTTTGGGGAACAATAGACTCTAAAGATGTTGAAATTGGAAAAATTGTGATAAACTATGATGGTAAAAGAAAAGAAATAAAGCATCCTAAGGAATTTAAAAAAGGAATAAACATACTAAGACTTAATGTTGGTTGTGAGGTCTCAAATGCGGTAGAAATAGCTTTTTTGGTTGATGCGACAGGAAGTATGGGAGATGAAATAAGTTTTATAAAACGTGATTTGAATAAAGTAATGTTTGAAGCTCAAAACCTGTATGATGATGTGAGTATAAAGTATGCAAGTGTTTTTTATAGAGACAAGGGCGAAAGTTACCTCACAAAACACAAAGATTTTACAAATGTACTGTCTGAAGCTTTGGTATTTATAGACGAGCAATCTGCCGTTGGAGGAGGTGATTTACCAGAGGCTTTGGTAGAAGGTTTGGATGTGGCTGTAAACAAATTGAGTTGGAGTGAGCATACGAGAACAAAGCTCTTGTTTGTTATTTTAGATGCTCCTGCCCACTCAGAAAACGATAAAGTAAAACAACTAGAGGAGTTGGCTAGAAAAGCTGCTAAAAGGAATAAAAGTTATAGCTGTTACGGGTAGTGGAATAAACAAATCGGGAGAATACTTGATGCGTTCTTTGGCTTTGTGTACCAATGGAACTTATGTATTCTTGACTAATCACAGTGGAATTGGAGGTTCGCATATAGAACCAACGACTGATGAATATGATGTGCAATTATTAAGCGACCGATTGACTTCTATCATCAAAACAAATATTTTCTATCCAGCTTGTGAAACCGACATTCCTGAATACGAAATGAGTTATCCCGATAGTTTGGTCGAATTTACGCTTGAAGAGGGACAAATTTATGAGAACGAAGATTCGTTAGAAACAAATATTGGTAATAATATAGAAAAAATAGAATGGAAATATTATCCAAACCCAACTAAGGATTATGTATATATAGAGGCAAGTGAACAAATTGAATTTGTTTTCTTGACAGATTTAACGGGTAAAATTTTACAAAAAGTGACTTTTAATGGACAAAGTAAAGTTTCTCTATATCTTGGTGATTATCCTGTCGGAATATATTTACTTCGGTATCCTTTGGGTAAGACTTGGGTAACTGGAAAAGTTATTCTAACAAGGTAAAAAGAGTATAAATAGGGTTTACTGAAAAAGGCTAAAAAGCCTTCAAAAACCATTATCATGGGCTTAGAGTGTTTTTCAGTGAACCCTAAATAGATTACTCTTCTACAATTACAGAAACAAATTTAACATCGCCATCCAAAGGAGGGTTTATTTTTCTAATTTCTGTTCTTACTTTTTCTACTATTTCGTAGCGTTCTTTTATTCGATTTACGATTCGGTAAACAACTGTTTCTATTAAGTCGGCTCTTATAGCCATTTCTTCTTCTACAATTTCGTTTACACCTACGTAATTAACTGTTTTGGTTAAATCGTCGTTTAGTGCAGCTGGTTTAAAATTGCACCACAAATCTACATCTATCTCAAAATCGCCTCCAATTTTTGTTTCTTCTGGCAAACAACCGTGATAGCTGTATGTTCTAATGCCGTGTACTCTTATTATATTCATTTATTTTTGAATTTAGGCAATTAAAAAAGCCATTGTAAAAAATTCACAATGGCTTTAAATTTGTTTTTTTAAAAAATTAAGCTGTAGTTGCTTTCAACCCCTCAACTTTAGCAATCCCTTTTTCCATTCTATCTATAACTGTTTCTTTTCCAAGAACCGAACAAATGTGAAACATAGATGGTCCCATTCCTTTTCCTGTTACCAATAATCTAAATCCTGGTCCTACTTTTCCAAAACCATATTCTTTACGTTCCAAATAAGCTTGAAATTTACTTTCAATATTTTCGGTTGTAAAGTCTTCTATCGTTTTTAATTCGGTCAACAGTTCTTGCATAATTTCGGCAGTATCTGCTTTCCATTTTTTCTTAACTGTTTTAGCATCGTACTCTTCAAAATCTTCAAAGAAATAACGTCCTTCTGTAAGAATATCTTTTGCAAAAGTTGCTCTTTCTTTCATTAAATCGCAAACTTTAGCGGCGTATTCATTGCTAACATCTATATTTTCTACTTTCAAAATAGGAGAAAGTAATGTAGCCAATTCGTCTCCGTTTTTAGCTCTTAAATATTGTTGTTGAAACCATTTGTCTTGTCTGGATCAAATTTAGCTCCACTTTTCCCTACTCTTTCCAATGTAAATGTTTCCGCCAATTCTTCAATAGAAAATAACTCTTGAGTAGTACCAGGGTTCCAACCCAAAAATGCTAACATATTTATAAACGCATCTTCCAAGTATTCACTTTCTTTATATCCTGGAGAAACAGCTCCCGTTTCTGGGTCTGTCCATTCCAACGGAAAAACAGGAAAACCTCCTTCTGCTCCATCTCTTTTACTCAATTTACCGTGTCCATTTGGTTTTAAAATCAAAGGTAAATGAGCAAACTTAGGCATAGAATCTTCCCAGCCTAAATAACGATATAAAAGAACATGTAAAGGTGCAGATGGCAACCATTCTTCTCCTCTAATTACGTGTGTAATTTCCATTAAATGGTCATCTACAATATTAGCTAAATGATAAGTAGGCATTCCGTCCGACTTGTAAATAACCTTATCGTCCATATTGTTAGTATTTACAATAACCCAACCTCTAATTTCATCGTAAAAACGAACTTCTTCATTTCTTGGCATTTTTAAACGCAACGTGTAAGGATCTCCGTTTTCTAACCTTGTTTTTACTTCATCTTCCGACAAACTAACCGAGTTTTTCATCGAGCCACGTGTAATACCATTGTACTGCCAGTTTGCCATTTTTGCATTTTGAGCCATTTCTCGCATAGCAGTCAACTCTTCCGAAGTATCAAAAGCATAGTAAGCAAACCCATCGTTTACCAATTGGTAAGCATAATCTTTATAAATTCCTGCATCTTTTCTTTCCGATTGTTTGTAAGGTCCAAAATCACCTCCAATACCTTGACCTTCGTTGGGCGAAATACCACACCAAGCCAAAGAAGTTTAAGCAAATACTGTTCAGCACCAGGTACCAAACGAGTTTGATCGGTATCTTCTATTCTCAATAAGAAATCTCCGTTGATGTTTCTTCGCAAACAAATAGTTATACAAAGCGGTTCTCACTCCCCCAATATGCAAAGGACCTGTTGGACTTGGTGCAAAACGCACTCTTACTTTTTTATCACTCATTTTTTTATTTTATCATTTTTTTGTAATCTTCTGCAAATATAATTATTCAAATTCATTAACTAAACAGAATAAACTTTATTTTTGAAAGAAGAATATTTGATTGTAAAATCAATACTCCTAACTAAAATAAATCCCATAATAAATACCTCTTTCTTGCGAAATATCCTTTATTTCCTGTTTAAATTTTTTTGCATCATTTTCTGATAATAATTCAAGATTAAAAACAGAAGTTTGCTCCAGTTTATTTATCATATGTATATCGTTTCTGTTTTCTGAAACTTTTTTTATGGTGTTCCAATACAATATTTCAATTGTGTTATTTATTGTAATAATCGAATCTTTGTTTAGTATAATTTTGTAAGGTTTGTAAACTAGGTTAATTACGACAAGAGTAACACCCTCAACTACAAATAATATTAGCACCAAACCAACAAACCAAATTTCAGTCACATAAATTAAGAAAGAGCTACCCACCAATACGAAAAAGATAAGGTAAGCAGCATTATAAACAATCGTATCTTGAACCCCTTTTCTATTGGTTTTATAACCTTCATATTTCATACTCAACGAAATAGCATGCCATCGAATCACAATTTTTAGTGCCAGAATTGTTACAAAGACAAAAGTTATAATCACAAAAATAAGCGAGATGTTAGGAATCTGCAAATCCATATCATCTTGATAAGTAAACAAACTAAGTAAGCTCGTCACAAGAAGAAGCAGGAAAGAAAGAATGTTTAATTTTTTTATCATACTGCAAATTTAGAAAATGTAATCCAATTAAACCAAGCGCAAGTAAAATATGTTTAAAACAATTTCTTGGTCGTTCCCTTTTTCTAAAAAAATCGAAAAAGGTCAGGCTATCACTACTCACTTTTTTATTAAAAAAATAAAAAAGAGTTCAAACAAACCGTTCCATCCCTAACGCATAAAATCCGAAAAGCTATTTGGTTTGAGTATATATTCACATCCATTTAAAGGCCATTTAAATTTCGTACAAATTTTCAATTTCTCTTTCTTTGAGGAAAGAGGAGGATAAGCATAATAAACTATTCATCAGTCTATTTTCACCTCATTACAAAATTCAGAATGTAAATCAACGAGCATACTACTGATTAGTAACAGCTTCATAAATGTAAATTAAGTCCACTTCCTACATTCTACAAGTCGTGTCACACTGTTTAACTCTATTCGGACAGAAAGTACACCCTATTTTTTCTATGATTTACTTTAATATAATAATAGTAAACCCTTTAATTTACGCTAACTTACTGAAATACAGTACTGTGTGTAATAATATTCTTAATTTATATCGCTTTAGTTCATTTTGGCTTATTGTTTGACAAGTAGTAATCAAACATTGAAAAACAAATTATTTTAAAACAAGTGTATTATGGATATGATTAAGAATTTTATTTATGCAGGAGTTGGATTAGCAGCTACTACTACAGAAAAAGTAAAAGAAGCTATAAATGATTTAGTAGAGAAAGGTAAGATTTCGGATACTGAAGGAAAAAAAATAATGGATGATTTTTTTAAATCTACCGAAAATACAAAAGATGAGTTTGAAAGCAAGTGGAACAAATTAAGTGAAACCTTAACTTCAAAATTTGATTTAAAAAAGAACAAAGAAGACAACGAAGTAGAATCGTTGAAAAAGAAAATTGCTGAACTAGAAAGTAAACTAGCAACAAAGGCAAAAAAAGTAGTCGCAAAGAAACCTGCGGCAAAAAAGCCAGTAGTAATCAAAGCAACAACAAAACAAGAAACTACAACTAAAAAGAAAGTAGTAGCAAAAAAGAAATAATTTCAACCAATTTATTTGGTTTTAGTATATAATAATAGATAACAGAGTAAAAATAAACAGATATGGATTTTATTAAGACATTAGCTTACGCAGGATTAGGATTAGCAGCAGAAACAAACGAAAAAGTAAAAGGAAAGTTTGATGCTCTAGTTGAAAGTGGAAAAAAAGCAGATACAGAAGGTAAAAATTTGGTAGGAGATTTTTTTAAAACAGTAGATTCTACTAAAGAAGACTTTGAAACTGAATTCAATAAAAATAAAGAGAAATTGGAAGAGAAATTTCCAATCATTAAAGAGTTAGAAGAAAAATTTAAT
>LBBO01000004.1_pt20 | contig 10535 bp, 16 predicted proteins | sample 329191 | NCBI WGS metagenome assembly LBBO01 (sample SAMN03174413, study PRJNA266758) | hydrothermal vent metagenome | biome: marine hydrothermal vent; feature: marine hydrothermal vent chimney; material: microbial mat material; isolation source: microbial mat from marine hydrothermal vent chimney...
TTCTTGCTCAAACGATTTAATAAGTTGTTGTATTTTCTCTTCTATCTCAGTTATGGTCATGATGGCTCTTAAATTTTAGATGGTTGATTATATCATAGCTTTCTCACCTCTATTTAACGTTCTTCTCCAAATCTTTTATGATTTCTCTTGTAGCTTCGGTATTAGCATCATCTGCTCCATAAATCTTCTCTTGTACTTCAAGTACTTTTTTATAGTAGGTTAAAGCAGAGGAGTACTTTTCTGTTTTGTCATAAATTTTTGCAATATCTAAGTAGGTTGATAAAACATCTTCATGATACTCTCCCGATACCATTTTGTCTATCTCTAAGGCTTTGAAGTAGTAGGTTAGGGCATTACTGTTGTCCTCTAGTGCATCATAGGAAGAGGCAACATTATAGTAGGTGGTAGCACGTTCTGTACTGTTTCGGTCGAGTACTACATTGTCTATTTTCATCGCTTTACCGTAGTACTCTAATGCTTTGTCGTACTCTTTTAGTTCATCATAATCTAGACCGATGTTGTTGTAGTCTAAAGAGATTTCGGCACTCTCCTCTTTGTAGTATTTTAAATCCACTTCAAGCTGTTTCATATCGTACTCCAAAGCCTGTTTATAGTCACCCTCATCAAAAAACCTTTGTGCCATTTCATAGTTGCTTTGGTTTGCTTCTCCCTTGAGCAGTGGCTGGCTTATGAACTCTTTTTGTTCACTGTTTTCATTACAGCCCACCATGCCCAATGAAGTTCCTAGCATGATAGCTATAAGTAATATTTGTTTGGTCATAGTTTATCTCCTTTAATTATGTTAATAGGCTAATTTTACCATAAATAAACTCCATTTTTTGTATGATATGTAAATTAAACATCAAGGATAAATATGAGTGCATTAGTAGAGTTTTCAATGTTTCCTACAGAACAAACCCAAAGTAAAAGTGCCTTTGTTGCACGTGTCTTGGACATTGTAGATAGAAGTGGATTGTCGTATCAGTTAACACCAATGGGTACCATTATGGAGGGTGAAACAGTAGAAGAGGTTTTGGCTGTGATTAATGAGGCGTATGTTGAGTTACAAAAAGATTGTGGACGTGTTTACAGTTCTATTAAAATAGATTATAGAGATGGACCTCTAGGGCGACTTGAGAAAAAAGTAAATTCGGTAGAAGAAAAACTTGGACGCTCATTAAACAGTTAGATTTTGATATAATCTTTTAAAAATTTCTGGAGAGTATTATGTGCGTTGAGAAACTACAAAAAATTCTATTGGCAGTAACACTGGGTATTGCGATGATGTTGGCTGCAGCAGGTTCACTGAAGGCTGCTTTTTTATTGCAGGTGGGTATTATTGTTATTTTAATTGTTAGTGGATTAACAGGTTTTTGTTATATTACAAATGTACTACGCACGGCTTTTCCATCATGTAACGAGGAGAAAAAGTAGTGGAAAAAGTTTCATATAAAGATGCAGGTGTAGATATTGATGCTGGTAATGATTTTGTAGAGGCGATTAAAGCCGATGTTAAATCAACATTTGATGCCAATGTTATAGGTGGCATTGGTTCGTTTGCTGGTGCATATGCACTTCCAACAGGATACAAAGAGCCTGTGATTCTTTCTGCAACAGATGGTGTGGGTACAAAGTTAAAACTTGCTATCGAGAGCAATACTTTTGATACGGTAGGAATCGATTTGGTTGCGATGTGTGTCAATGATTTAATCTGTAACTTTGGCACACCAATGTTCTTTTTGGACTACTATGCAACAGCTCACTTGGTTCCTGTAAATGCAAAAGATGTGGTTGCTGGAATCGCTGAAGGTTGTCGTCGTTCTGAATGTTCACTTGTGGGTGGTGAGACAGCAGAGATGCCGGGTATGTACTCTGATGGTGACTTTGACTTGGCTGGTTTTGCAGTAGGAATTGCTGAGCGTTCAGAGATGGATACCATCTCAAATGTGAAAGAGGGTCAAATTATTTTAGCACTGCCAAGCTCTGGTGTACACTCTAACGGTTACTCATTGGTTAGAAAACTCTTCTTTGATAAGTTGGGTATGAGCTTAGATTCTGAGTTTAATGGTAAACCTTTAGTAGAGACACTTCTGGAACCAACACGAATTTATGTAAAAGAGTTTAAAGCCAACAGAGAGAACATTAGAGCGTTGGCACACATTACTGGTGGTGGAATTGTTGAAAACTTACCACGTGTACTTCCTGCTGGTATGAGAGCACAGATAAGCAAAGAGAGCATTCGAGTACTGCCTATTTTTGAGTTTATGTCACAGTATGTAGAAGAAGAAGAGATGTTTAGAACCTTTAACATGGGTGTAGGTATGGTACTTGTAGTTGATGCTGACAAAGTAGAAGCTGTCTGTGCCAATACCGATGCGTATGTTATCGGTGCCATTATTGAAGGTGAAAAAGGTGTTGACTTAGTATAACCCTTAATTATGCAATAAAATCATTATTTTATTGTATAGTTTTGGTTTAAAATGAAAACTATACAATTTTTTTTATGAATATTGTAAATATAAACTATTTATCTGATATAATATTTTATGAAAGATAAAAAAGATAAACTAACCCTCCGTCAACTGGAGATTTTTTTAAATGTTGTCAAAGAGGGTCACCTTACCAATGTCGCAAAAGGCATGGGTCTTAGCCAATCTGCCATCTCTATGGCAATTAAAGAGCTTGAGAAAATTTTAGGTAATCCTCTCTTTGACAGAATTAACAAAAAACTTATCCTTAATGAAATGGGTCGTGCTTTTGAAAAAGAGATTTCCCCCATTATTAAAAAAATCAATGATATCGAATATGAGTTTAAAAACACGGTGAATAAAGGTATGATTCGTGTGGGAGCGAGTACGACCATTGTCGACTACCTAATGCCCCCAATTATCTGCTCTTATATGAACAATTACCCCGATGTTAAAGTGGCACTCAAGGAGGGAAATACAAAAAATATTGTAAACCTTATTAAAGAGGGTGAACTTGATGTTGGTTTTATTGAGGGGATTGTTAATGATGCAGATATCATAAAAGAGATTGTTGGTGTTGATGAACTTATTGTTGTGACCACCGATGAATCCCTTAATTCGGCGTGTTTTATCGATACCATTCAAGGGAGAAAATGGGTTCTAAGAGAAGAGGGTTCTGGAACACGTGAAGTCTTTTTAGATTATGTTAAAGACAAAGTTGATCACATTAACATCTTTTTAGAACTGGGGCATACTGAGTCTATAAAGTCGTTACTTATGAACCATCAGTGTCTCACTTGTATCTCTAAAATTGCTGTAAAAAATGAGATTGAAAACAAGACACTCATTCATGTTCCTTTACGAAACTTTGAGTGTAAACGTAACTTTTATATGATTTATCATAAAGATAAATATCGAAGTGAACTCTTTGAAAAGTTTGTCTACTTTACAAAAAGTATGATGAGTCAAATGCTAGAAGAGAGTCATTGATATCTTAGATTATACTTTTTTTCGCCTCTTCATACTCAAAGGGGTGATTTAAATTCATAAACTCTTTTTCATCTTCTATCCTAATACTTTGAGCGTTAACAGCTTGAAGTAGAGCTTGTAAACGGTGATTATCTTCTTCTAAAAACTTTTTTGCTTTATCTAAAATAGTACGTTTATAAATCCCACATAATGGTTCTACTCCATGGGGTGACTCAGCTATAACTACAGCACTTTCATTTTTTGTTTCAGCGTAAAGTTTCTCTATGGTTTTAAACGTTACAAAAGGGGCATCGACACTCAGTACAAACACCTCCTCTACCTCTTCTAAGGTCTCAAACACTGAGACCAGTGCTACCAGAGGTGAGGAGCTTGCATAACAATCTTCTATAATATCAACAGAGAAATTAAATTTATTGTTTTTGGCCGAGATGTAAATTTTGTCAAAGTAGGGAAGTAGGCGTTGGTATTGGTACTCAGCCAAACTCTCATATTGTCCAAAAGGCAGAAGTGCTTTGTCTCTTTTCATACGAGAGCTTTTACCCCCAGCCATAATGATTAATGTTTTTTTCATATTATTGGGTATCCGAAACCCATTCTATTACACGGTTAGCAAGTTTCCTACCATATCTAGCAGAGAATTTATCATTGACCAATACCACCACAACATAACGTTTTCCTGAAACCCCTTCGACATAACCAGCAATGTTGGAAACTCTTTTTATGGTTCCCGTCTTCATCCATGCTCGACCAAAAACAGTGGAGTTGACAAAACGTTTTTTTATTGTACCATCAATACCTGCTATAGAGAGTGTATCCATCCATCGTTGTCCGTAGTGTTTGGCTCCATGTTGTAGCAGGTTTGCTAAAGATTGTGCTGTTATTTTTGAAACTCTAGAGAGTCCAGAACCATTATCTATATAGGTTGTGCCTTTCTCTAAAAGGTTGTAACGACCAAGTATTTTTTCTACGGCTCTTCTACCATTGTAAGGAGTGCCTGGTGTCCCATAGATTTTTGCGCCCAATGTTAACATAAGTTGACGGGCATAAAGGTTGTTACTCTTTTTGGATACAACCGAGATAACCTCTTCCAAACTTTGAGAGTAGTGGGAAAAGATATATTGTGCTTTTTTCGGTCTGTTTTGTAATTTAAACTTCCCTTTAAAGGTAATGCCTCTCTCTTTCATTTTACCTTTTAGTGCATAGTAAAACGAGAGGTAAGGCTTGGTTAATACCTTACAGATGGTACGCTCTCTACAGTGACGAGATATTTGTCCAGAAAAGGTGAGGGTAGATGCTTTAACACTCACACGAGGCCAAGCACGTTTACCTCGACATGAACCGTTCACCAGTTTTAACTTATTCACCACTTTGTAACTCAGGTCTGGAACATCTTTTGAAATTCTTGCTTTTCCTTCCTTTAAATGAGACACAAACTGTACTTTTTCGCTGATTAAACATCATGGCATCAGGCATTGCATTGTAGGGACTGTAGATATTTTTATCGAAACCAGAGTTGTTTTTTGTGGGGACTTTAAAGAGCGATCGATCAATGACAATGTTACCAACAATACGCCGTATACCAGCATTTTTAATCTGAGATACAATATCATCTAAATCTTCATTGTCAAGGGTTGGGTCACCAGAAGCTTTAACAATTAAATTACCACGTAAAATTCCATTTTTGATGCGTCCTGTATGATAGAACTTGGTCTCCCAACGGTAATCATAGCCTAAAGATAGAAGGGAGGAGTAGGTGGTAAGCAGTTTAATAACAGAGGCAGGAACACGTTTTTTGTGGCTCTTCCATGAGACCAAAGGATACGATGAATTAACGGCTTGAATATGAATACTGTAGTTGTTTTTATCTAAAGGAATGGATATAAGTCTTTGTGCCAACCCATCAGGAACGGAACGTGCAGAGAGTTGTAGAGAGAAGAGTAGTATAGAAAATAAAAATAGTAGTTTTTTCATCTTTTTCCTTTAAAGTTTTTATTAACTATAATAGTGAAAAAATTCTTTATAAAAGCTATAATTGTGGTTTTTACGCTATTGTTTTTGCTTTTAAGCAACAGCTATTTCACCGGATATAACTTAATTAAATATTATTTATTTATACTATATTAATTTTATCTAGTAGATATTTGCTATGATGCTAAGGGAACGATATAAGGGAGCAGAATAAAATGTATAACCATGACACCCAACTTTTCTGTAGCGAATGTGGTATGGAAGAGGAGAGTTTTATATTAAAGATTGTAATGGATAGATTTTAGCATTTAGAGAGCACCTTTAGAGGTACTCTTTAGTCTAAAATCTCTTTAACTCGACCAACTTCTCCTGACATAAGACGTACTTTTATACCGTGAGGGTGCTTGGGTGATTTGGTTAAAATATCACGAACGATTCCCCAGGTTAAGTATCCTGTATTTTGATCTTCTTTCAGTACAATATTGACTGTTTTTCCACTTTTTATATTGATTCGTTTTGTTCCGTCCATTTTTTCTCCTTTATTTATATAAGACTTTTTACATAGAAAGCCAAAGAGGCAAGCAACCAGAGAACAGCAATAGTAATAATTAGTCGTATCAGGGTAGTGAAGATACTCTGTTTGGTTAGTTTTGAAAAAAAGCCAGCAACATATTGTAAGATTTTTAGTAGCAGAAAGAGAACTATCGCACATGCCAACATGTATCCGAGTACAGGTAAGATGGTATTGTAGTTTTCATAAAGAGAGAGCCCTATATCTCCAAAAAAATCTCCAATAGAAGAGAATAAATTTCCTAAAAAAGGCCAAAACCAAGCACTGAAGTCTTTAAAAATTTGTTCCATAACTGTCCCCATTTATTTTTAATAAATATTATACCATTTTATTGGCGTTTATGTGTTCAATTCTACACGCAAAGTACACGCAATCTTGTTATAATGATTTCAAGCCTAACATAGAAAATTATAAATATAAAATCACTTAAAAAGTGTAATTTTTATATGTCAATGAACTCTCTTTAAATTCATTATATTCTTCCTTTCCCTATGAACTTTCTATGTTGGGGCTAACTTCTACTTAATAAAAATCATTATAATTTTTTATTGTTTTATTATGTTTATAAATGAAAAAAAGAGTATACTCTACTATAGGCTATCTTAAGTTTCAGGAAAAATATAGTTTAAAAGGAAGAGAGAATGTTTGTACATTTTGAAAAAAGTAATATGATCAATAAAAAAATTGTAGTAACAGTTATTTGGATTTTTGCTATAATTACCATAGCTCTTTTAGTGGCTATGATGTATCAAGAGCTTATTGCAGAACGGCTGACGCATGTTGATTCAGTTGTAAATTTAAAGACATTATTTGGAGTAGGGGTTGGTATTTTATTGATTAGTGGACTGCTCTTAGAGTCAAAGTTTGCTCGGTGGATTGTACTACTGTTGGCTTATATTTCACTCCTAAGTCCTTTTATGCTCTATCTGATGTTAGGGATGTTTATGCCCGAACAAAATGAAAAACTTTGGACACTGATTAGTATTCCAAGCATCATTATCTCTTTGGCTATCATTTATCTTTTAAGCAATCAAATATCATTAAAAATATACTCCATCAGTAGTAGAAAAAAGTCACGTATAAAAGAGCAAGTCTATCTTTTAGCAAGTTCGATTTTCTTGCTTGGAATGTACATTTACTATATATACATTCCACTCTTGGTCGAGTCAGTCATGGTGGTACCCAATATCAATGAACTTGTTAACCTCTAGTACTATTTTTATCCTTTAGGGTACTTATTAAGATAAAATTAAAATAGAACCTAATAAGAATTTATTATATAAATTAAGATATAATATTAATATAAATAATTAAGGATTAACATTGTGTTGACAATCTATAATAGACAAAGTGGTTTTAAAAAGAAGTTTACAGTGGTGGTTATTTGGCTCATAGCCATTGCTATGTTTTATGCTCTGGTTAATTTTCTTAGGAACACTGAGATATCTATGGGAATAGTTATTGCACCAGCTAGCATAAGTTTTATAGTAATCGCAGCGATTTTACTACGTTGTAAAGTAGGAAGAGCTTTTACGTTGGTGGGTGTTTATATTGTGATGTTTCTTCCATTTGTACCTGCTCTAATAAACGGTACACCTATTAATCTAACACAGGCTATTTACTTTGTGATTTTTGGACTCTTAGCCATTTATGTCTTCTCTAATGAAAAGGCAATGGATTTATACTATATAGAGTCTAATCCCAAAGAGCATATTTTTTATGCTTTGGGTGCGTTAGTTTTAACGGTAGTCTATTTTAAATTTTTTTAAACGATTAATATATGAGAGCATTAAGTCTCTCATATTCGCTTAGCTCTTCTATCCATTCAGGTTGAATCTTCTCAAATCCATACCTTGCACCTACAACCATTCCAGCCACCATAGCCCGTGCTGATACATCACCACCTGCTTCTAAATTGACTTTTAATAACGTGTCAAAATCATCATGGTAGTTGAATAAAAGGTAGATGGTTGAAGCCAAAGCACCATGAACGTGTGAACCTCTACCCAAAGTACTCAGAGCAACATTGGCAGGTTTATCTTTTAAAGCCAAAGCTTTCTCAACTTCTGCTTCTACCTCTTCTCCATAAAACTTTGCACGTTCTATCAGTGTATTTTCTACATCTAAGTTGTAAATCATCGCTAAAGTTACCTCTGCGATGTATTTACCAGCATCAATGGTCTCTTTGGTCATGTGCGTTAAACAGTTATGAAACTTGACAGACTCCAACATCTCATCCATTCCCTTTAGTGTAAAAAGTATGGGTGCATGTCTTCCCACAACCGAGAGGTCATGAGAGCTTGAACCAGCTCCAAGAAATGAACGACCAGACTTTATGTTAGCAAGAGACTCTTTCGATGCTTTGTCCAACTCACCTTCATAAGCATTCATCTTCTCTTGCCAAATATCACCAAAAACAAAAGGGTCATAGACCTTGCTTTCACTCATGTACTCAAGCAACCAAATAACTTGTTCTCCATAAAGGGTGAACGCTTTGTTTTCATAAGCATCACCAAGAAGTGAACCCCACATGAGCCCTTTTAGTTTGTCTTTGTTCATTTAGAAGCCTTTATCTCTTATTTTTTGCACTTTAACAAAATAATACTTAATCGTAGGGTACGACATATTCACATATTCAATAAAACATCGCAGACAAATACCCCACAACTGACTTCTCATCCCCAGAAGCATGAGCAGAAGTCCTATGGTCAAGCAGTTTAGACTTTAGCTTCAACGCTTTAGATGCCTCTATCGTCGCTTCTATCCCCTTAAGTCCACAAGCCTCACAACCGTTATGTAAAGCTACAGTGTCAAGAGTTGACACAGCTGACAAACATACATTGTCATGGATATTTGCCTCTTTTAAGGGGTGGAAGTGACTCAAGTCCGATGAGATGACAACAACATTGTCCTCATTTTGTAAAAGAGCGACAATCACAGAGACAAGCTCTTGACACTCCACTTCTCCATATACCAGTTCAATAACAGGGACTTTAGGAAAATAGTGTTCTATAAAAGGCATTTGAACCTCGGTAGAGTGTTCTTCTAAGTGGGCTTTTTCATGAAAGGCGATGTTAAATTTCTTTGCCAAGGCTATCAGATAGGGCGTATCTATCTCTATCTCTCCACAAGGGGTCTCAAAAGCCTCATAAAAACTTGCAGATACCCCTTTAAATGCATAACGATGTGAAGGACCAATAACCACAATGCGTTTTGGTTTGGCATTGCTTAAAAATCTATAAGCAAAATTGGCTGTAAATCCAGAGTAGACATACCCAGCATGAGGTACAAGTATGGCTCTAGGGATAATGGAGGCAATTTTTTTATCTATGGTATGTTGTTTAAACTCCACATTAAATTTCTCAAACTGTTTTTTTAGCTCCTTACAGCTGTTGGGGTAAAAAGTCCCTTTAACGGCTGCTTTACGTAGAGGACTGGGCATCACTTCTCCTTATATTTGGTTGCAGTGTAGGTGAACAGTTCGGGGTGACCCTCTAGACAATCTTTTTTGAGTCCAGCTTTTAGACACAAAGAGCTAAAAAAATCATCAAACTTAGGCAGTTCTTCCCATACAGAAGGGAGATAGGTGGCTTGGTTCATCCCTTGTCTTAGTACTACTCCATCAACAAGAGGTTCTATTTTTGTCTCTAAATCTTTTTTATCTTTATAGTGAAGTGCTTTGGGTTCTGAGAGTAGAGCCACTTCTATTTTTATAGAGTTTAACTCCTCTTTTTCTAAAGGTTTAAACCGAGGGTCTCTAAGTGCCGATGCTTGAGCATTAAAGATAATATCTTTATAGAGAGGTCGATGGGCTTTGAGTGATCCAACACATCCACGAAGTTCATCATTTGGTTTCGTTCGAAGGGTGACAAAGACAGCACCTTGTTCATTAAGCAGAGGAAAATTGTTTCGTGCTTGGGTAAGGTTAAAATCATCAGGTTGATTGAGTGCTACTAAAATGGCTGCTTTAGCTAACGCTATAATGGTCTCTTCCATGGGGTCTCCTTTATGGAGGATTTATCTTATTCTATCATATTGTGTCGGCTGAAGCCAACCCTACACGTTCCAAACTGAATTAAAGATTGCTACTCGTAGGGTTGGCTTCAGCCGACGCATAACCAAACACTTATATTATACCGTATTAAACCTCTTCCCATTCAAAACCACAAACAAAACAGGCAAGTAAAACAGGTTTAAAATCGTTCCCCAAAGCAGTCCAAACCCTAACGCAATCGCCATAGGCTGGAAGATGACAGCTTGACCTGTTGGGAAAAATATCAGTGAAGCCAAACCTATGAGTGTGGTCACCGTGGTTAAAATAATCGGTCTAAAACGTTTACTAGCAAAGTAGTAAAACTCTTCCATATTGGTGGCTTTTTTGAGATTCATCATCATAATGATTCTGTCGTTTATAACCACTCCTGAAAGCCCAAGCATTCCTATGATAGAGGAGAGGCTTAGGTTGACACCCAGTAAAAAGTGACCAGCTAGAACGCCCAAAAATGCACAAAAAAGAGGTCAGGTGAACGTAATCACAT
>LBBO01000044.1_pt2 | contig 10479 bp, 10 predicted proteins | sample 329191 | NCBI WGS metagenome assembly LBBO01 (sample SAMN03174413, study PRJNA266758) | hydrothermal vent metagenome | biome: marine hydrothermal vent; feature: marine hydrothermal vent chimney; material: microbial mat material; isolation source: microbial mat from marine hydrothermal vent chimney...
ACAGTTGACGGAAGTAATAACAGGAAAGAAGACTTTACCCTTGGAATGGTCACTATGTAAGAAATCCAGATGATCAATGGCAAGGTAGTATGATGGCTAACTTTGTAAGAGGTAGGGGAGATTATATGGGAATCGCAGGAAACTTAAATGACAATGCTGATGTTACTGCTCCCGTTATATCATATTGGCCTAATGATTATGGGTTATATAACATGGCGGGTAATGTAAGTGAATGGGTTATGGATGTTTACAGAGCTAATTCTTCAGAAGATTTTGATGAATTTAGACCTTTTAGAGGGAATGTATTTAAAACAAAAGTATTGAATACAGAAGGTTCTATCTCTGATAAATATGATGTTACGATTTATGACTTAGACGGAATAAAAGAATACCTTGCTATATTTAAAGATGAAAGAGAAGGAGATATTGATAGAATGCATGGTTATGAAAATAGAACAAACAAAGTAGATGAGTTAGAACAATTACTGTTGACTGCGATAGACGAAAGAGTAACAGAAGCATTTAAATTGAGAGTTCAAAAACAACATTTACAAGCAGCGGAGCAAATTCAAATGATATTTGATGAAGTCTTTGAAGATATTAACAGTCAAATACAACAGAAACCAGGTTATGAAGATTATGAATTAGAGATAATTCCTATGCTTAGAGATGGTCTTTCTGATTTTGTTTTAAATACTCCTGGAAACATTAAAATGAGAGAAGTAACTACAGAAGAAAACATTAAAAGAAGAAACTATAGAGTTTCTGATAATATAGATGAACTCGATGGTGATTTAAGATCTTCTCTTTATTATCCTGGATCTGATATGGGAGGACCAATGGTTGAAGAAATTAACGGAGGAACTAAGAAAGAAGATTGGGTAATGTACCAAGCTGGTAAAGATCAATCTTTAGCTGGAGCAAGAAACCCTACTACTTTAGTATCTGATAAGTCTAGAGTATTTAAAGGTGCTTCTTGGAGAGATAGAGCATACTGGATGAATCCTGGAACAAGAAGATTCTTAGATGAAGATTTATCTACATCTACTATTGGATTTAGATGTGCAATGGACAGAGTTGGAAGTCCAACAGGATTAGGAAGACAAAAGAAAATAGAATTAATTATTTAGAAAAAGCTCATTTCATTATTGAAATGAGCTTTTTTTTGTTTTGACTAACTTGAAATAATTTTGAAATGAGACATTGGATAAAAGCATTTAGACTTAGAACGTTACCACTTTCTTTATCTTGTATAATCATGGGGAGTACTTTGGCTTCCAAAAATAACCATTTTTCGATTGATACCTTTATACTTTTAATTATAACTACTACTCTACTACAAATACTATCTAACTTAGCGAATGATTATGGAGACGCTATAAAAGGGACAGATAATGATAATAGAGTTGGTCCTGAAAGAGCAATTCAAAGTGGAAAGATTAGTCGTGAAAATATGTTCCTAGCTATCGTTATTAACGCTCTACTTGCTTTAGGTTCTGGAATGTACCTTATCTACAATTCGCTACAAGAGTACTCCTTTTTAGCTATCCTTTTGTTTGTCTTTATTGGACTTGCATCCATTGCAGCTGCTATAAAATATACAATGGGTAAAAACCCGTATGGATACTCAGGAATGGGAGATTTTTTTGTTTTTATTTTTTTTGGACTTGTAGGCGTAATCGGTTCTTACTTTTTATTTTCAAAATCAATTGATTATACCATTTTATTTCCTGCTTTTACAATTGGACTGTTAAGTACAGCTGTTCTGAATATGAACAACATGCGGGATATAGACAATGACAGAGAATGTAATAAAAACACATTGGTTGTGAAAATGGGGAGTAAAAAAGCTAGAACATATCATACTTTGCTAATTCTTGGAGCTTTCTTTTTCTTTTTGATTACTATAATCAACTTTAATTTTAATGCCTATTCTTTATTAGCTTTGTTTCCTTTTATTATTCTGTTTAAAAACATAAAAACAACATGGAACAATAAGACACCGCAACTTTTAGATCCAGAATTGAAAAAAATTGCTCTTTCTACATTTAGTATCTCTTTGATTTTAGCGATAGTAACAATTATAGAAAGATTAATTATAATTTGAAATTACGATAATTTCAATTCAGAACTGGTATAACCTAAAATTCTTTCTTAGCCCAAGGATGGTAGTCTAAAATCATTTGACGTAAATAGGTACGATCTAAATGAGTGTAAATTTCTGTGGTAGAAATAGATTCATGCCCTAATAATTCTTGAACAGCACGCAAGTTAGCTCCACCTTCGATTAAGTGTGTCGCAAAAGAGTGCCTAAAGGTATGAGGGGATATATTTTTCTTTAAATCAATCTTTTGGGCAAGTTGTTTTACAATGGCGAAAATCATAACTCTTGTCAGTGATTTCCCACGTCGGTTTAAAAAAAGAAAGTCTTCGAATCCCTCTTTGATTGGAACGTGAACCCTAATTTCATTTAAGTATATTTTGATGTGTTTTAATGCAATAGAGCTAAGAGGCACTAATCGTTGCTTGTCTCCTTTTCCTATGATCCGAACAAATTCATCTTCCCAAAATATTTCAGAAATTTTAAGGTTGATTAATTCACTTACCCTTACTCCACTCCCATACAAGGTTTCTATTATTGCTACATTTCTTTCTCCTTCGGGAGTACTTCTATCAACTGCTTGAACCAATTCATCTATTTCTTCAACGGAAAGCGTGTCGGGAAGTTTTCTTCCTATTTTAGGAGTTTCTAAAAGTTCGCTAGGACTTGTTTCTATTATCTTTTCTAATAATAAGTAATTAAAAAATGATTTAATTCCTGAAATAAGGCGAGCCTGAGATCTAGCTCCTAAACCTAAATCAAAAATCCAAGCAATAAATTCTTGTAAATGAATTAGCTCTATTTCTCCAATAGAGATATCTTCTGTTCTAATTTCGGTAAAGTATTGTCTTAGTTTGTTAACGTCTCTACTGTAACTTTCGATAGAACTGTCAGATAAACTTCTTTCTAGTTTTAAATAAACTTCAAATCCTTTTATGTAACTACTCCATAGCATATTTTAGCGCCTTAAAATCTCAGAATCATCAATAGAGGCATATAAAAACCTCAGTAAATGAACCGATTGTTGGTGTCCTTTTTTCTTTCCAAAAAATGAAATAATGTAAACTCCTGAAACTAAGAATGCAGCTAAAGGAAATAACAACAGCCATAAGCCAGGGTTACCTAACTGTAGTTTAACCAAGGCAAACATACCTCCAAAAAATGTGAACAAACCGATAATTGTATAGGTAGCGACAAAAGTCAACCAAACATTGTGCTGAGGTCCCAGCATACAAATTAAACAAGTACCTTCCTTAAAATCACTTTTCTCAATTATGACATGTAGTTCTGGTGACCAGTAATGTAATTCATTTGCAGGTAAAGTAATGTCTAACTTATTGAACCTCTTCCTTGCGACAACTGTTTTATCGTTGTCTAGTTTTTTTAAAATATGATCAAATACACCTTCTTCGTTTAAAGTTGAGTGCAATTTGAATCGAGGCCTAACTTTAATTGCATCTGTTGGATTTTTCTTATTAAAAGGCATAGTATCTATTTTATACTCTAATATAAAACAAAAAAAGAGATGTACAAAACATCTCTTTAAAATATTTTTAGATAAAACTATGACCTACGTCAATTATACTCAAACCAAATAGCTTTTATTCGTTTGTTCTTATTTTTTTTAGTTGAACTTATGAGCTCCTTTCAGTCGGTTCAATTTTTTGAATCTTTCTTTTTCCCAATACTGTCGTTGTAAAATATTGTAGTAACTAGTTACAACAATATTTTACGTCTAAGTTTTGAAAAAAATAAATTTTTCAAATTCCCCAAAAATCTAATTGCATTGAGTTTATCTAAAATTTACCCCATTGTGTGATAAACATTTTGGACGTCTTCGTCTTCTTCTAGTTTTTCTATTAGTTTTTCTATTTCTTCGGTTTGTTCTTCAGAAAGAGAGATTGTATTCATTGGTATTCTTTCGTAACCTGATTCTACAATTTCTAACTTTAAAGTATCTAGTCCTTTTTGAATGTTACCAAACTCTGTGAACTCTCCATAAATCATAATGTGTTCTTCTTCTTCAAAAATTTCTTCAATTCCAAAGTCTATCAACTCTAACTCTAGTTCTTCGATATCGTTTTCTCCTTTTTCTATTTTGAAGTGACATTTTCTTTCAAACAAAAACTCAACAGATCCACTTGTTCCAAGACTTCCTCCATTGTGGCTAAAGTGCATTCTTACATTTGCTACGGTTCTAGTATTGTTATCGGTTGCACATTCTACAAAAAAGGCTACTCCATAAGCTCCATATCCTTCAAAATTTACTTCTTTGTAATCTGAAGTATCTTTGTCGGTGGCTTTTTTTATTGCTCGTTCTATATTCTCTTTTGGAACGCTTGCTGCTTTGGCATTTTGAATTGCCATTCGAAGACGAATGTTGTGTTCTGGGTTACCGCCACCTTCTTTCGCTGACATGGTTATTTCCTTTCCGATTTTTGTAAACGTCTTAGCCATTTGTGCCCAACGTTTCATTTTTCGTCCTTTTCTAAATTCAAAAGCTCTTCCCATAGTTCATCGTTTTTTTTACTTCCTCAAAAATAATTATTATATTCTTAAAATTAAAATTTTAGAGCAGTTATTCTGTTAGCATTTTGTACAATACCAAATAAATAATGAAACACGAGAATTAAATAGTTTTTTATTCACTTATACTTCTTTAGATAAAACTAGCATAGCTAAGGCTATGCTAGTTTTATTTTCATCGTCTAAGTGAAAATAAATTCTATTTCTTTTAGCGCATTTCATCATTCAATTGGTATAAACCTGAATTAAATAGGTAGAATGATGAATTGCGTTAGGGATAGAAACGACAGCTTTTTGTTTTAACAATTAGTTAAACTTGGTTAAAAAGAGCGATTTTATGAGCTCCTTTTTACTTAGTTTTACTTTTTGTTAGGACAAAAACTATAGTGGATAGCCCGCTCGAACGCCCTAATAATAAAAAACTTAATTACAAAAAAAAGTCCCTTTACAATAATTGCAAAGGGACTTTTAAATCTATTCTAAAATTAAGCCTCAGCTGCCGCTCTAATCATATTTAAAGCTGAACCTGCCTTGTACCAATCTATTTGAGATTCGTTGTAAGTATGATTACAAACAATAACGTCTTTACTTCCGTCGCCATGAACTACTTCTAAGTTCAATTGTTTTCCAGGTGTAAAATCGTTTAAGTCTAAGAAGTTGAATGTATCGTCTTCTTTTACTAAATTGAAATCGCTTTCGTTGGCAAAAGTTAACCCTAACATTCCTTGTTTCTTTAAGTTTGTTTCGTGTATTCTGGCAAACGATTTTACCAATACAACGTAAACACCTAAATGTCTTGGTTCCATTGCTGCGTGCTCTCTCGAAGATCCTTCTCCGTAGTTATGATCTCCAACTACTATTGTAGGTATTCCTGCTGCTTTGTAAGCTCTTTGAGTTGCTGGAACTTCTCCCATATCTCCTGTCAATTGATTTTTGACTAAGTTAGATTCTCCGTTAAACTCATTGATTGCTCCAATTAAACAATTATTAGAAATATTATCTAAATGACCTCTATATTTTAACCATGGTCCAGCCATAGAAATATGATCGGTCGTACATTTTCCTTGTGCTTTAATCAACAATTTCATTCCTGTAACGTTCTCTCCGTTCCAAGGTGCAAAAGGTGTTAATAATTGTAACCGTTCAGAAGTTGGACTAACTCTTACTTCAATTCCGCTTCCATCTTCGGCAGGGGCTTGGTATCCGTTGTCTTTTACATCAAAACCTAAGGCTGGTAATTCTACTCCTGTTGGTTCTGCTAATTTTACTTGCTCTCCTTTATCGTTTGTCAAGGTATCTGTAACTGGATTAAAATCTAGTTTTCCACTAATTGCAATAGCTGCTACCATTTCTGGTGATGCTACAAATGCCATTGTGTTTGGATTTCCATCTGCTCTTTTTCTAAAGTTTCGGTTAAAAGAGTGAACGATTGAATTTCTCTCTTCTTTTTCTGCTCCATCTCTAGCCCATTGTCCAATACAAGGACCACAAGCATTTGTAAATATTTTAGTCGTATCTAATTTTCTAAACGAATCCATAAATCCGTCTCTGTCGGCAGTGTAACGTACTTGCTCCGAACCTGGGTTAATTCCTAATTTAGCTTTAGCTTTTAGTCCTTTAGAAATTGCATCTTCGACAATAGAAGCTGCTCTCGATAAATCTTCGTAAGAAGAGTTGGTACAAGAACCAATCAATGCCCATTCGATATCTGTTGGCCAATCATTTTTAGCTGCTGCTTCTTTCATTTCTGAAACTGGCGTTGCCAAATCTGGTGTAAAAGGACCATTCAAATGAGGAGTTAATTCTGTTAAATTAATCTCTAATACTTCATCAAAGTATTTTTCTGGATTTGCATATACTTCTGCATCACCTGTTAAGTGTTCTGCAACTTTGTCTGCTGCTTCAACTATATCTGCTCTGTCGGTAGATTTTAAGTAACGACGCATAGAATCATCGTAACCAAAAGTAGAAGTTGTAGCTCCTATTTCTGCTCCCATATTACAAATTGTACCTTTACCAGTACAAGAAATAGACTCAGCTCCTTCTCCAAAATATTCTACAATTGCTCCAGTTCCACCTTTTGCAGTTAAAATACCTGCTACTTTTAAGATTACATCTTTTGGTGCAGTCCAACCGTTTAGTTTTCCTGTTAATTTAATTCCAATTAGTTTTGGCATTTTCAATTCCCAAGCCATTCCAGCCATAACATCTACAGCATCAGCTCCACCAACACCTACAGCAACCATTCCTAGTCCTCCTGCATTTACGGTATGAGAATCTGTTCCTATCATCATTCCACCAGGGAATGCATAGTTTTCTAAAACAACTTGATGTATAATTCCAGCTCCTGCTTTCCAAAATCCAATTCCATACTTATCGCAAACCGAACCTAAGAAATCATAAACTTCTCCGTTGGTTACATTTGCAGTCGTTAAATCTCCTTTTGCTCCGTCTTTTGCTTGAATTAAATGATCTGCATGAGCAGTAGATGGTACCGCAACTTTTTTCTTACCTGCTTGCATAAATTGCAATAACGCCATTTGTGCTGTTGCATCTTGCATAGCTACTCTATCTGGAGCAAAATCTACATAAGAACCTCCTCTTTCGTAAGCCTCCGTTGCTGGATTTTCCCAAAGGTGAGTATAAAGAATTTTTTCTGCTAATGTTAACGGTTTGTTTACCAATTTCCTAGCTGCTGCGACACGTTCTGGATAACGTTCGTAAACAGCTTTAATCATTTCAATGTCAAATGCCATTTGTCTGTTGTGTTTATATTAAAGATTTATTATTCTAATTTTCGAAAGCGAATATAGTCAATTCTTAGGTGTTAATGAATTTTATTACCTGATTTATTCCTTATCTTGAATCAATCTAAACAAAGGTTTCAATGTTTTTCTAGGGCGTTCGAGCGGGCTATCTACTGTATCTTTTATTTTTTTACAAAAAAAATAAAAGGATGCCGTTTCTATCCCTAACGCAAAAAATCAAACATTCACACCCAACTAAGCTTATACTATTAATGGTTTAACACTTATTTAAGTCCTAAAATGTATTAAAAAAAAATTGTGTCCATTTACACTGTTGGTAGCAACTATTGATAGCATGACTTGAAGTCATACTATCAATCTTTAAATTATGGTTCTTTTTAGACAATCTATTCTTGTAAAAAAACACTCCTAAAACTTAAACCGTAGCTCCTTGACAGCTACTTCCCGCTCCTGCCGTACAACCGTAGCAGTGTTGTGACATAATTATTTCCCTTTTTGCTAATTCATTAAGGTTAAAATTGCTAATATGGTTACTTTTTGAAGCTACTTTTAATTCTAATATTTGATTAAAATCACAATCATAAATGTGACCTTCCCAGCTTACCGAAATTGTGTTTTTACACATAATTCCATCTACTGCAAATGGATTAAAATTAGTTACTAATTTTTCCATATATTCCTCGTAGCGTTCTGCGGCTAATAAAAAATCGAGAAAACGACTAATTGGCAAATTGGTTATTGTAAATAAATAATTGAAGGTTATGCCGAAAAGTTCTTTTAATTCTCTTTTATAATCTTTCTCTAACGCTTCTTGGCTTCCTGGTAAAGATGGCCCTCCAGGGTTGTAAACTAAATCTAAAATCAAACCGCTCCCCTCTACTCCATAGCCAACAGCGTTTAGCATTTTCAATGCCTTTATTGACCCGTCATAAGTTCCTTCTCCTCTTTGCTTATCTACATTTTCTTTGGTGTAACAAGGTAATGAAGAGATTACATGTACATTGTTTTTCTTAAAAAATTCTGGTAAGTCATAATATTTCTTGTTGGCTATTATAATCGTTAAATTAGACCTTACTATAATGTCTTTAATTCCCATTTTATGAATTTCTTCAATAAACCATCTAAAATCTGGGTTCATTTCTGGAGCTCCTCCTGTAATATCTATAGTTGTAGCCCCCGAAATCTTCATTGCCTCTAGGCATTGTCCCATGGTTTCTTTGGTCATTATTTCTTTACGATCAGGACCTGCATCGACGTGGCAATGTTCACAAACTAAGTTGCACATATAGCCAATATTGACTTGGAAAACTTCTAATTTATTTAGCTTTACTGGAAACTTGTTCACTTCTAGCAATTTTGTTTTAAAAGTTGGCAGTTGCCCCTCAGAAAAAGGGGTTCCATTCAATATTTTCAATTGCTCTTTTGCTATTGCTATTTTACTTTCTTTAGCTTTTAGTGATTTTGTTGCCATAATATTCTAGTTATTCTTACTTATACTGAAAACTAATTGCATTGAGTAGCTAATCAAAAGAATTTTAAAATTCAATGCTCAATTTCTCTGCAAAGGTAGTCGTAAGTTTAACTAAAAACTGACAAGAATTGTTAAAATTATATTTTATACCTTTACCAACTGAACAATAGCTATGAAAAAAATCATAATAATAAATGGTCCAAACCTAAATTTACTTGGAAAAAGAGAAAAAGAAATTTATGGAGAACAGTCTTTCGAAGTTTTTTTAAATGACTTAAAAAATGAAAACGCCGGAATTGATTTATCTTACTTTCAGAGTAATGTTGAAGGGGAATTGATTAATAAACTTCATGAGGTTGGTTTCGAATATGACGGCATAATTTTTAATGCAGGTGGATATACGCACACTTCTGTTGCTATTGCCGATGCTGTTGCTGGAATTACAACTCCTGTTGTTGAAGTTCATATTTCTAATGTTTACAACCGTGAATCATATCGTCATATTTCTCTTATGGCAAAAAACTGCAAAGGAATTATTACTGGTTTTGGTTTAGGTTCTTATCAGTTGGCACTAGAGTCTTTTAAAGTTTAATAGGGTTCATTGAAAAACACTCTAAGCTTATGATAATGAGGTTAGAAGGCTTGTTGTCGTTTTACAATGCAAACGTTTGAACTGATAAGCACTTTTATACTCAAACCGAATAGTATTAGAAAATAGTCTTGAATTTTTTGATCTTAAATATTTCAATCTAATTTTGCACGTTAGGGATAGAAACGTTAGATTTTTACTTGTAGGATTAGTTAAACTTGGACAAAAAGAGTGATTTTATGAACTCCTTTTTGGTTTAGTTTAGCTTATTATAGAAGTAAAAACTACAAGTGGATAGCCCGTTTAAACGCCCAATAAAACATGTTATTAATACTCTATATCTAAACCTAATTTTTCTCTTAGGTCGTGGAGTGAATTGTTTTTTTCTGCCATTTGTAAAAAACGATCTTTTCCTGATAAATATTTCATCGAAGAATCATCACTTTCTGTTAATAAGACCTTTAAGGAAATTCCATAATTATTTAATTCACTACGAAGGTAAGCCAATAAAGCTGGACGTTCGTTGTCCAAATCGGTTTGTTGCGCTGAACTATCTATTGTAAACTCTATCTCAAAATTTTGCTTTAAATCTGGTTCTCTTTTAGACAAGGCGGCATAAACTCTTATTCGCTTTTCTTTTTGTACTCGATAAGTATAAGATTTCCACTTGGTATTTAATTGTTCGGCAGTAAAAGGTGTTCTGGGTTTATTGGATAAATCTTCTTTTGCATCTGTTTCATTTTCAGATTTCGCCTCTTGTTTCATCGCTCCTCCGATAGAGAAACTCGACTTTCGTTTAAATTGTTGAAAAGCTGCTATTTTTTTTGGCTTTTCTTCTTTCTTTGGAACTGCTAATTCTACTTTCGTATTTTCGACAGGTTGACCTGTTTCGGTAACTTTTGCAGGCTGAGGATTGGGTGCTTTTGGAATTGAAGGTCCAAAAAAATCTGGTCCTATTATAAAGTCTAGTTGGCTACTTTTTTTTTTGACCCTCTATGGCGGTTAGAGAGCTTAATTTCATAAT
>LBBO01000269.1_pt4 | contig 10469 bp, 15 predicted proteins | sample 329191 | NCBI WGS metagenome assembly LBBO01 (sample SAMN03174413, study PRJNA266758) | hydrothermal vent metagenome | biome: marine hydrothermal vent; feature: marine hydrothermal vent chimney; material: microbial mat material; isolation source: microbial mat from marine hydrothermal vent chimney...
CCTGGAATAGTTCCACTTCTCTCAGCTACATCTACAGTTGAAAATGTTCCAAATCCTACCAAAGATACTGTTTCTTTTTTTACAAGTGCTTCTGTAACTGAATCAATAAATGCTTTTACTGCTCTCTCTGCTGCTGCTTTACTATCAAACTCGCCATTCTTTTGTACTAGTTCTACGAAATCTGCTTTTGTCATATTTTATTCCTTTGTTTTTTAAGATCAGCAATTATATCACAAGTTAAACTTGCAAGCCCTAAAATAGGGAACCAGTGACTCCTAACCATACCTATGTGAAATATATGATATTATTTACCAATTGAAAACCTAAAGGGGCAACTGTGGATAAGAGTGATGTAAGTTTATCCGATGAATATACACAAGAACCATGTCTTGATATAATGGAACCAGCTCACATAATGCCACGATGGTGTTACACAGATGAAGAGTGGGACAATGTGATCTCAAGCATTGTCTGTGTAATAGATGGCATTGAATATTCATTAAAGGAAGTTATTGTTGAGACTGAAGCAGAAGCTCTTCTGGATAAGTTTTAAAGCAAAATATAGTTCCCGTTAGAATAAAGGCGTGGTGCGAGTCACGACCCGCCTCGGAAAAATGAGTTTATTGCTTGCTTGCGCAGCAAGTGGAGCACGTAGTGCGACACAATAAAGCTCATTTTGAGAAGTGGAAGCGTGCGAAGTGCCTAAGTCTTTATTATCACAAATGATTAATCTCAAAAGAAATACATCAAAAATAAATAAACTTTTATAAAGAACCAGTATAATGTTGATGCAGTATCTTTTTAACTCTCTTTTTGGGATACTGTAAGAATCTATTACTCCTTAATGTATGATTCTTCTATGTGGACCAATTTTTTATTTCATTTTTCATTGGTCCACATCTTGCTCCCCCCCCATTTTAGTATCTGGTTCTTCTATTTGTCCATTTATAGGTTTGATTGAATAATTAAACATATCGTGACCTTGATTGAAGTACTCAGAAGTCTGTTGTGTGCTTCGCACACCACTACGCTGGCGCTCCGTTCAACAGACATTCTTCCGTGCTTAATCAAAGACACGATACATAATTATTCAATCGAGATTTGTTTTTATTTGCATATAACACCTTAGGAAATAGAATAGGTGTTATATGCAAAGTTGCATTTTGCATATATATATGCATTTAAAAGTAAATATATACAAGAATAATACAAAAATAAGCTATATTTGTATATATTTTATATATAATATGTCATCTAAAAAGACAAAAGGACAATAAATGACAGAAATAACAATAGAGAATGTGGTTCATAAAATATCACCACTTGCAGCATTGGTTCCGATGGCATCAAAATATGATCAAGAAGCACTAACTGATGATATACAGCAAAGAGGATTAAGAGAGCCAATAGTTAGGTGGAGGGGGGATGTTGTTGACGGGAGATGTAGATTAGCTGCCTTGAAAATAGTAGGTGGTCTTCCCCACTTTAAAGAATTAGATGATGATCTTACCGAAGATGAAGTAGCAACATATGTTAAGTCAGTAAATACAAGACGAAATTTAACTATTACACAAAAAGCTATTGTAGCAACGAAGCAAACATTTGACAAAAAAAACAAGTTGAATATAACAGATGTAGCTAAATCATGGGCAATATCAAAACCACTACTTGATAATGCAAGATATATTTACAAACATAGATTTGAAATGATAGAACCATTATTCAATGGAGAGACGGTGAAGATAGTGAACAATCATGGAGTTGAAGTTGAGTCATCTAAGGTGTCTACGATATTTGCATCAATTAAAAAAGCAAATGAAAACACAACAGAAGTTCACGATGAAGATAAGGCTTGGGGTAATGGATATGAATTTCATACACAAAAAGCCAGAGAATATGCATTTGATGAAATGAAAAAGTTTAGAAGTATAGTTGGACAAGAACATAGTAAGTCAAGTGAGATTTATGCAATGTATCAAAGAGTATTAGTAGATAGTGCAAATAGTAAATTTACGATAGACAAGCAAGGATACTAAGTGATTAACCTACCAAGACATGATGCTGGACTAAGAATACTACATAATAACCATATTAATAAGTTTAAGGATGTAGAAGAGTATGTATCCTCTGACTCTGACAACTGGTTATCTGAGAAAGATAAAAGAATATGTATAGAAGAAGATGAATTATGGGAAGTAATATGGTATCCACGAAATCCAATCAATTTCAATATTGTTATTGGATCTAGTTTAGAAAAAGTATTGAATTTTATAAAAAAAGAATATAAGTAGAAAGGAAGGTAGTATGTCAAAATGTAATACATGTAAATTTCAAAGCAAGATATATGATCATTTAATACAAAAGTGGATTGGACTTGGACATTGTTCTGTAGCTATACCAAAAACAAATATATGCAGTGAGTATATAGAGGACAAGAGTAGAATAAAGAAAAGATAAAGCATATTATATATATAATGATTAAATCTAAACAACAGGGAAATAGAATGAAAAAAGAATACACAGGTAAATCCTACATAAGTAATGCTGCTGAATCATATATTACTGTTCTAGACACGATAGCAGTCGGGGTAAGGAAAAACAAAATTGAAGTATCTGATAGTGAAATACTGAGGAGCGCTGAGATGTGTTGGCAAACTATTATGTTAAATATTAGAGAAGAGAGTAAAAAATGATACATATTAAAACGCAAGACAAAAGTGAAAAAAATACTAAAGCATGTAAACTAAGAAAACTAAAGAGGCTTGCGGGGATGGACCCATATTCTGAAAATGAAGAAGAGCTAGAGGTTTATGAAGCAGCCGAAACTATAGAAAGTATGTTGTTATTTATGACTGATCCAATTGTAAAGAAGAAACTTAACAAAGATGAGTTTAAAAAAATCAATAATGCTCTTGTTGATATTCTTGATGCCCTTGAATCAGTTAGAAAAAGAGAGAAGAAAGAATTTAAAAAGATTTAGTTAAATAAATTTTATAAATAAATGATATAATTCCTTATAATCTATAAAGATACTATAAGGAATTATAAATATGAACCCAAAAACTGACCCACATACTCCACTTGGAGTAAGAGAACATAGCAAATCGCAAAACCTAACAGAAGAAAAAATAAAAGCATTTTTACCTAGAGGCTCATCTCATCAAGTTACTCAAAATATTTTAAATACAATTGAAAATTTTGAAAATGATACTGGGGTTCTACAAGAGTACATGGAAGAAGCTTTTTTATCTCATACCCCAATCTTTAAAGACACAAAAGTTGACCTACTTGACTATATCAATGCAATAAAATATGTTACTCTAGCCAATGACATGTCAAATAGAAAAGCATGGGAAATAGTATTCCCGGATAAAATAGATAGATTAAAAAAATTAAAAGAAAAAGAGAGGAAGAGGGGAGGGGGAGTAGCGTAAATATAGACAGTCATGTTTCAAATTACAACAAGACAGATGTAGTAGTATCTTTACAGACTAGAATGGCCCTAGCCCCAAGCATCCTATATAATAAAGAGTATCATGAGGCTATGATGGTCAAAGTAAACCTTATGAGAGGCATAAGTGCAACTGGTGCTCCAGTTAGCCCTACAGTACAACTTAATGCTGCTATTGCGGTTACTGACAAGACTCAGATGCCTGTAGATAATACAATTACTGTTGGATACAATGAAGATGCAAAATCTGTACGACAAGAGTTTGCAGAGCAAATAGCTGCTAGTGTTGAGATGGTTAAAGTGCAACTTGCCGCTGGAGTATCATTGGACCAGGCACAGAAGATAGGTATAAGGACTAATGATAACGAAGATAGTATTGATGCAGAGATTGAGGAATAATCTATGATTGAGCTAACTACTGATCAGAAAAAAGAAGAGACTGAAGAGATAATCGAAAGCTTTGGTGAAGAGATAGCTAAGGATATGGTATCTCAAGAAGATATTGATAGAGCTATCGAAGAAGAAGAAGAAATTCGTGAAAATTCTATATTTGATTTAGATGGAGCGCTTGATACATATGATGAAAAGTTCACAAAATATATGAAAAATGGAATAAGTGACCATGCTATTGAATTTTTTGTAGAAATGAGACTTGTTCAGGGGAATGATTTTGAATTTGCAACTCCTCCAGCTCATTATTTTATGGTAGACATGCTCCTTGGATATATAACCGATCCGTTATTGTTTCCATATAGTGATGATATTTGTAAAACAATATCTCTCGATAAGTTGTTTATAGGGTTTATGGAAAGCAGAGGTCTCGCCAAATCTACGATTGTTATATCATTTTTTGTTGTATATAGTGCTATAAAGGGAAAACTTCCGAATGGTCTTGGCAATATATATTTCTATTTAATATTAGCTGCATCAAGCAAAGGCGGGGCCAGGGTTAATGCTCTTGCTGTAAGAGCTATGTGCGAAGACAGTAAGTATCTGAAGGACATATTTGAGGAGATGAGGTTTACTGAAACTGAAAGTGAGTTTGTTAGGAAATGCCCTGATGGGAAAAATATACCTAAAAAGAATAGATCATTCCTGGCTAGATATCAAGGGATAAATACTGGGGTCAGGGGATCAAGATATGGAGAAAGAAGACCAGATGCACTTATCTTTGATGATGCTGTTCTAAACTCTGCGGCAGCATACAGCAAGGTTATGAGTGATAATCTTGAAGAGATTATTCAAGCTGATGCAACGAATGCGTTGAAGGGTGGGGGGAATGGTAGGGTAATCTTATGTTTTACTCCTTTTTACTATGGTGATGTTAATACAAAAGCAGTTATAAATGGAACATTCACGCCAGTAGTAATACCAATAGCTAGAAGCTTTGATGTTGAGGCTAATCCATTGAAAATAGATATGATACATAGCAGTTGGGAGGGTATGCATCCTAATGATTCAATTCTCAAAATGGTAAGAAGGGCTAGACTAGGTAAAAAATTAAACATGTTTCAACAAGAAAGAGCATTGAGATTATCATCTGGTTCAGAAAGACTAATACCAGATAGCTGTATCCAATTTTGTGACATGAAACCTATAGTAGACAATATTGCATATTACACAACAGTAATAACTACCGACTACACATCTACTAGTGGCGAAAAGGCAGACTTTGCTGGTAGAGCTACTTGGGCAATAAGTAATAATGATGACTGGTTCTTGATTGACTTGTCCTTGAGGAAGACAGGAATAGCAGAGCAAGAGGCTGATACTCTGAATCAAGCAGATTTACTTATGAGGAAAGGCAAATCACCGATAATAGGCGTTGAGGTGGATGGAAACCAGGCATCAAGAGTGTATGGTCTTGAAACTGCTATGAGAGCCAGAGGCACATACTATCAATTTGCAAAACAAAAAGGTTCAACTGGTAACAGAAAAGGAATATTAAGTAAAGCATCTGGAGTTGCGAAGCATGAAAGATTTAGGCTTATCTCTCCTAGATTTTTAGAAAATAAAATATGGCTTCCAGAGCATCAAAAAAATACACCTGATATGATTGAATTCTTGAACCAGATAAGAGGCATTACCCACAAGGCATTTACTAAAGCAGATGATGGACCAGATCTATGTTCACAGCTTGGGTTAATTGACTATATTAAGCCAGTAGTAGATGTTAAATCTATAGCCAAAAATAATGGTAGTGATTATGACCCAATATGGGACGATGAACCAGAGGAGAGAGTTGATGCTGGTTCTGGGTATTGTTAAGATTAACAAAAGACTAAATAGGATATTATATATCAAAAGAAAAAACTTTAAGGATATTGAATGACATATAATAAACTTCAAAGAATCCTTAGAGTGATGCTTCTTGGCGATAATGTTTTACCAGAAGATCCGCAAGATGTTCTTGCCCTACTTGAAATGGCATACATAGATATATCAAATGATTGCACTGCATTAAAAATATTAAGTACTAATGGTGACGATAATATAATGCGTATGGGACCTGGTGATTTATTTGTTAGAATGCCAAGGCTGCCAGAGTCAGGTGAGGACATATTGGATATAGACAGTGAGCTTGTTCCAGCAGTTGCAAGGGTTATGGCAAGCTATATATCACAAGAAAAAGTAGCAATGCATCTTCAAATAGCCAAAAAGGTCATTATGCAATATGAATCCAAAGTAAGAGCATATCTTCTTAAAGAAGAACAGAAGTCAAAGTATGATTTTGTAGAGACAAAATACATACAAAGTACTGATGACCACGGAATTGTAGGAGTTGTAAATGCTTAATGATTATAGGTTTTATTCTGATTCAGATAAAATTACATGCGCTACAAAAGATGTAATCAGGAGATTTAAAGAGGAAGATGCTTATGACGAGAGGATAGATAATTATGGGGTAAAAAAATATACCTGGAAAGATAGTTTTATTGTAAATATAAACAAGGTTTTTGTTGATGATTCATCTTCTATACTCAGTTCAAAAGAAGTTGTTATATATAATAAATACACAAATGAAAATCAAATCTTGACAGCACTTGATCTCAATGATCCCATGACTGTACAACTAGATAATTATCTAGCTACAATATTAGTTGATGACCTTAAAGGAGATTCATTATGCCAGGCACAGTAAGCTTTATATCAAATGTTAATAAATTAGTTGACAAATTAACAATAATAGAGAGCGCAAACAATATATTTGATGAGGGAGTAATCCCAATATTAACTGATATAGCAGCACTTAATTTACAGGAAGCGATTGCTGACTTAAAAAAAGGCAACTATCTTGGAAATAGAAAATTAGATATTGATCTTGCATTGAATATTCCAGGAATTACTCAATCAGTAATAGATGATGATATTTTAAATAGTACCAATATTGCAAGAGATATAAGGTTAGCTGCTGAGGATAATATTCCTAGATATAGTGGAGCAACAATAACCTTTAATGATGGAGATATAGTCGAGTTACCATTTTTAAATCAAGACGGTAACCCCTCTCCAGTAAATAGTATAGCTGGATTGTTGGGTCAATTTGTTAGGACAGATATTGTTGATGCGGTATCTCAAGTGGATACTGTTTTTGATATTGTTCCAGTGAACAATACACTGTACACTATTGTCATAAATGGTGACACATTTAACTATGTGAGTGATTCAAATGCAACTATCACAGATATTGTCACATCATTTAATCAGATTATAGGAAACTCAAGTACTGAATATTCAGTGTCTGTATCTGGAAATACCCTAGTTATCACTTCTTCTATCCCTGGTACACCAATAATTACAAATGTTGAACCTATGATGATAATCATAGACAGCTTGTTTGATAGAACAATTGCTGCTATTCATCCAGCTAATTTTGCTTCTTATTCTGTTTCTGTATCCATGAATGGCACAACTGAAACATATACCTATACAAGTGGAGCCAGTGCAACTACTGGTGAAATTACCGCTGGGCTAGTAAGTGAAATAAACAATGGGTCACTTGCAATTCATGCATCAACAGACACAACCAATATATTGCTTGAATCAGATGTTTTAGAGAGTCCATTTTCTGCTACAGTAGAATCAAATATGAGAATAGAAAACACTATAGCAAATGTTGTAGCTGGTTCCGCAGAAACTGCATTTAATTCCAAACTTGTTTCTAACAATATTATATCTGCGCAATCTGTTCCTACTGATATATTAAGAATATATGACGTGATTGGTCAAAGTTCAAATATAGAAAATATTGTGTTGCATGTATCTGGTGGATCAGCAAATGAATCTAATCCTATATTTTATTGGGCGTTAACAACTAGCTCTTTTCAAGTATTGGCAATGAGAGCAGGTGACATAATACGCTTAGGTAACGAACTAGACAATCTTTTAACCCTTACAAATAACATTCAGCAACTACTTACTTTGCAACAGAGAATTCCAGAACTAATTGATACTTATGTAAATAATGTTGCCCAAGGTGACGTTACAATATATAATAATCTTTCTGAGCTAATGTATCTATATGACCATTTAGCTGAAGTTGTTACACTGTATGCAATCAGAAGTGAGATTGTAACTGTTTCAGATAATATTATAGATGTATCAAGCGTTTCTACAAATATTGCTTCTGTAAATACTGTAAGTACAAACATGAATGATGTAAATGCTGTATCTACAAATATTGCAGATATTGTTACTGTATCTACAGATCTTAATCTGGGCAATTCATCCAACATACTAAAAGTTTCTACAAGTATAAATGATGTTCTTACTGTAAGCACAAATATTGCTTCTGTAAATACTGTATCTACAAATATTGAAGATATATCAAGTGTGGTTACAAACATTAATGCAATACTCGATGCAGAGAATAATGCGTCAATAGCAACTGCGCAAGCTGCCATTGCTACAGCTCAAGCAATTATAGCAACAGATAAGGCAAGTTATAGCAACAGATAAGGCAAGTATAGCAACAGATAAGGCTGGTGTAGCAACAGATAAGGCTGGTGTAGCTACAGCACAGGCAACAATAGCAGAGGACAAGGCTGGTGTAGCTACAGCACAGGCAACAATAGCTACAGATAAGGCAGCAGAAATTCAAGCCGTTTCTGTTGGGAATACCGTAACTGGAACAGCAGGAAGTCAAGCACTTGTTACATATAATAGTTCCACTGGAAAATTTACATTTATTGTCCCGCAGGGAATAAAAGGAGATGTTGGAGATGCCTTTACGGTAAATGCTAGTGGATCAATAGCCAGCAGATCAAACTATGATGGATCAGCGGATGGGTTTTCATATCTTTCACTAGATGAGAATCCAAATAAAATATATTTTAAAGCTAGTAACACAAACGGTGATTGGTCCCAAGGCTCTCCCTTTGGCAAAGGAGATCAGGGAGATATTGGTCCTGACGGTAATGGTGTCTTTAGCATAATAAAAACATCAGGTAATGGTACTCAAGGAACCAGTGACACTTATACCATATCATATACTAATGGTACGACATCTACTTTTGATGTGTATAATGGATCAGATGGAGGTATCTCAAGTATAAATGGAATGACTGGTGTTGTTGTTCTAGATAAGAACAGTGTAGGACTAGACGATGTAGACAATACATCTGATATGGACAAACCAATCAGTATGTTGGTACAGACAGAACTTGACTCTTTAGGGACAGCACTTGACTTTTTAGGGACAGAACTTGACTCTTTAGATAAGAACAGTGTAGGACTAGACGATGTAGACAATACATCTGATATGGACAAACCAATCAGTATGTTGGTACAGACAGAACTTGACTCTAAAGCTGACTCTTCAGCTATAGGCATAGACCCAATTGCAGCAGCAATAATCTTTGGAGGATAAATAAATGGCTTTTAAAAGTGTACAAATAACAGGAAATGGAACCGAACATGTTGTGCTAACCAACACTTCTGTTTTAGAAGGAGTTGTTACAGGTGGAATACTGTACAATTCTACAGGACTAGACTTATCATTTACAATAAGTATTGATAATAGTGTGGCAATATCAGAAACTGTATCTGCCAATAGCTCATATAGATTGATAGATAAAATTAATGTACCCGTGGGGCTAGTCCTTACGGCTACATTGCCATCTGGGCTAGATATGACAATATCGTTATATCAATCAGCTATAGACACTGGTTCTGCATTGACCCAAACGCAACAATATGCACAAAACGCTAGTGATGACGCAGATAGAGCAGAAAATGCTTTGCCAGCTGGGACAATAGATGACGGAAGCGTGTCTACAACAAAAGCCTGGAGTGCAAGTAAAATTCTACAGGAAATTGGAAATAATGTTTCCAGAAATTATGTTACAGTATCTGATAACTATGTTTCTTATGCCAAAGACTTTATATATTTGGACACGACAGTAAATGGTGAGTTTGCTGTAACATTACCATCTGCACCTTCAACTAATGATACTATAGGTTTTTTAGATATAATGGGTAATCTGTCAAACAACAGCATTATTGTTTCTAGGAATGGAAACACAATAATGGGTAGAAACAGAAGATATGACAATAGATATAGACAATATTAGTTTTGAGCTGATATTTATAAACAATGATTGGAGGATATTTTAATGAGTAATTTAATAGATTTTGTTGGTGGTGTAGGTGGGGGCATTATCTTTTCAGATAGTGGTATTTATGATAGCACTAAATTTATAGAAGGTAATCAAACAGATTTGAATGCTATCGTTCAAGCCTACTATGCTAAAATAGAACCGATAACAACACTTACCACTACAGCAACAGGTACAGTGAGGAGTTATACTTCAATGTCTTTTGATAGTTCCAATAATTTATTGTATATTTATGGTGGTTATACTGGTAGTAGTCGTTTAGATGATTTAGTTAAATATGACCTAACAACAGGAACATCAACAACACTTACCACTATGGCAACAGGTACAGTTAGGAGTGCACATTCAATGTCTTTTGATAGTTCCAATAACCTATTGTATATTTATGGTGGTTATCGTTT
>LBBO01000002.1_pt12 | contig 10438 bp, 10 predicted proteins | sample 329191 | NCBI WGS metagenome assembly LBBO01 (sample SAMN03174413, study PRJNA266758) | hydrothermal vent metagenome | biome: marine hydrothermal vent; feature: marine hydrothermal vent chimney; material: microbial mat material; isolation source: microbial mat from marine hydrothermal vent chimney...
ACTGCTCCAACTTGGCAGAAAATGCATTGAGTTGTTTGAGTTTTTCAGGGTTTACCCATCCATTCTCTTTTCCTGTGTCTACCACCACTTCAATGGTTACTGTACCATTCATCTGCTCATCTATCACTTCCGTTGAGACCCTATCTGGACTGTCAGGTTGGAACCATGTTAAAGGATTATGCGACAAATTAACCTGTGTCGCAGCCAGCAGTGAAATCGCCACCAAAACAAAACTAGAGAGCAGTACAGCTTTGGTATGTTTCACGGGAATGAGAGCCAAATTTTTCATAAACTCATCTATCTTACCAACCGTAACTCTTGGTTTTGGCGTTAGTTTGGTAATACTCAACAAAGAAGGAAGCAGTGTTAAGGTTAGAACCAAAGAGACCATCACCCCTAACGAAGCAAAAATACCAAGGTCAGAAATGGGAGCCACTTCAGACCCTGCAAAGGATCCAACCCCAATCGCTGTTGTAATGGAAGTCATGGCTATGGCTAAACCTGAGTGACCAAGGGTATAGCTCAATGCATCTTTTTTGTCACCATATTGATTAAATCTATCAAAGAAAATAGAGAGTACATGCACGGTAGCTCCAACAGAGACAGCTAAAAGTAGTGAAGGAACAATTTGTGTTGGTAACTTAAACATCACCCCTGCCCATGCCATCGTTCCTACTGTCGTAAGAAGAGAAAAGATAATAACCAAAAGAGGATAGAAAACAGCCGAAATACGTCTAAATATAACAAAGAGGAAAAGCAAAATAATCAAAAAAGTAATACGCATAAACTTCTGCATATCTGATTTCATTTGACTCTTTAATGCATGGTTAACCGATGGTGAACCTGCCACATAAATCTCTAACCCTTGCTTTCTATATTTATCAGCTATCTCTAAAATAACATTCACCAACTCTGCATTCTCTGCATCACTTAAAAACTCTCTCTTTTCATTTGAAAGCGTATCTTTTCCAGGTTCATCAAAACCTTCATCAAAAGCATCTATATCTGAAACTTTCTCTTCACCCACATGAGAGTAAGCATCTGTCTCGACAATAATTGAGGTCATGGTTCCATCTTTTGAGATAAGTAAGTCTTTATAGAAGTGCGAACTCATAGCCCGTTCTTTTATGCTTATCAGCTCCTCTTCTGTTGTAGGGAAAGGCTCAAGCAGATCATCGGTAATAAGCTTGTCCCCTTCACCTCGGGTATTTCTTACATTGTAAAGAGAGGTGACTTCATCTACATAAGGAACCGTGGTCTCTAGCTCTTTGTGGAGTTCTTTAAGTGTTGTCAAAAAATCTAACGTAAAGATTTTGTCACTCTTAATCGCCAAAGCAATCCGTTCATCACGTCCAAACTGATTACGAAATTCATTGTAAGCCAATAAAACAGGGTCATCATCGTGCATGAACCCTTCTGTTGAGGTATCCATCTTTATCTGTGGAACATGTGAAATTGGAAATGCTAACATAAGCAGCAATACCAACAGAACTTTAAAAGGGTTGTCATGTATAAATGAGCCAAACCGACCCATGAAGGTTTCTAATTTTTTGTGCATTTCTTCTCCATTTCGATATGATTTTATCATATCAAAATAAACTTGACATTAATTGTCAACATTCAAAAGATTTGCTTTCAACTCCCGTTTCAAAACTTTACCTGTAGCATTTTTAGGTAATTCATCTATAAAGTATATCTGTTTTGGTATTTTGAAGTTTGCTAAATTGTCACGTAAATATGTTCCTAGTTCACTTACATCTATCTCTTTAACACCCTCTTCTAGCTCTATATAAGCCACAGGAATCTCTCCACTTCTTTCATCGGCTATACCTATAACTGCTGAAGAAGCTACACCTTTGAATCCATCTATCACCTCTTCAAGTTCTCTTGGGTAGATATTTATACCTTTTGAGATAACCAAATCTTTTTTTCTATCAACTATAAATAGATAATCATCTTCATCCATATAACCCATGTCACCTGTAAGTAGCCAACCTTTTATAATGGTTTCATCAGTTGCCTCTGGACGATTCAAGTAACCTATCATAATGTTTTCACCCTTAATAATAATATCACCCACCTCGCCTCGTGGAAGCTCTAGCATATTCTCATCAACTATTTTCATCTCATAACCTAAAAAAGCTGTTCCTACCGATTTTGGCTTCTGTAAATTTAGTGGGTTAATACAGACAGCAGGAGACGCTTCACTTAAACCATAACCTTCTAAAAGAACTGCTCGTTTAAATCTCTTCTGCATTCCCTCCAAAGTTTTAGGTTGTAAGGCAGCTGCACCTGAGACAAATCCTCGAACGCAGTTAAACCACATAAAATACCAAGGAAGTTTCGCTTTAACCAATGCATTATAAACATCAGGAATACCTAAAAAGATGGTTACTCTTTTTATAAGTACTTGTTTGAAAATATTGGCAAAAGGTTTTAGTGACCCAATCACCACCATAGACGCACCTAAATAGAGTGGAAGTATTACCCCTATAGAGAAAGTAAAAGAGTGGAACATTGGTAAAAAAACAATAAATCGGTCCTTCTCTAAAATATTCAAATGGTTTATGCCACCTTGAGCATTAGAAAATATATTTAAATAGCTCAACATGGCACCTTTTGGTTTACCTGTGGTTCCAGAAGTATAGATAATAACAGCCAATTCATCCAAGTCCATAAGTCGTACATTGACACTTTCAGGAAAAGTCATTACTTTCTCAAAAGCCAGATGCCGTGGACTGTCACCTCTGTAGCCACCTTCCCAAATGGTAAAATCTAATAAACTTTGTACCTCATCAGAAGAGACCACTTTGTCATGCACCAGAGAAGAGAGAAGTACTTTAGAACCTGAATCTTCTAAAATATAAGCCAATTCACCCTCTTTTAGAAAGGTATTAATAGGCACTGAGACAGCACCCAGCTTAGAAATGGCAAAGAGAGCATAGATAAACTCTGCAGAGTTACGCATAAAAAGAGCAACCTTATCACCCTTTTTAACACCTCTATTAGAGAGATAAGCAGCCAAAGTATCAGCTCTTTGCTGTATCTGTTTATAAGAGACCTTCTCATCACCTACAAAAAGGGCTGTTTTTCGCCCTCTTTTTTTGGCTTGTGTAAAAATTAAATCATAAAAACTGCTAAATGGATACTTCATATTATTTCTCCCTTTTATTATCTGTTTCTAACCATTTCCTTGTGTTTTTCTAATGTCTCTCTATTATCAAACCTATCTGAAAGTTTTTTAGCTGGAGAGCCACCATAAATAGAATATGCCTCAACATCTTTTGTAATCAAGGAACCAGCAGCAATAATAGAACCTGTCTTAATGGTTACACCACTTAAAATAATAGCTCCATAGCCTATCCAAACATCATCTTCAACAATCGTTACTCTATCTTTTTCTAACCAAGAATAACTGGCATCTCTTACTTGACTTGCCAAACGAATAGGCACTCCTACTTGGTGATAGTTATGATCATACCGACCAACAAAAGCAACACTGTTTGCCATTAAAATATTATCACCAATATTAACATTACACTCTATTTGAGAATTTCGTCCAATATAGCAGTTATCTCCAATAACAACTTTATCTTTTCCCCAGATAACTACATTTTTACCAGCATGAAAGTTCTTTCCTATTGTATACTTTCTCCACTTTACTTTAACCAAATAGCTATCACGAACTGACACAATAACTCTCTTAAATGTTCCTAACATTTTATATACTACCTCTTCTCTTACTTAACATCATAAGCGTATTCAACTGCTTCAAGTAACCCTTTTGTCGAATTGTCAAAATTAAATGTACTAACTCTATTTTTAGAGTTGTTTGAAAAATTCTGCCACTTATCACTGTTGGACAAAAGAGTAATAGCTTTTTTACTCCAAAGTGTACTATCCATCTCTAAAATATACCCATTCTCTTCATCAATTACTAAATCGTTAATAACACCTGCATAAGGTGTTGTCAAAACAGGCGTACCAGCTGCCATAGACTCATTTACTACAACACCCCATGCATCAAGTTTTGTTGTAAATAAAAAGAGTTTAGCATTTGAGTAATATTGAGGTAAATCTTTTTGACCCACAAATCCAGCATAATAATAATCTATCTTTGCCTCATCTAATTTTTGTAAAAGTTCATCCTTTTGAGAACCATCCCCAAGAATAAGTACTCGAAGGTTGGGAATTTTTTCTGAAACTTGCTTTGCAATCTCAGCAAAAAAAAGAGCCCCTTTCCACTCAGTGATACGGCCAGAAAACATTAAGTCATACTCTCTATCAGCAAATGATTTTTCATTGGTAAAAAGAGTATTATCAATACAAAGATGACTTTGAAATAATTTATTTTTATCTACTCCATAAGATCTAAATAAGTCCAAACTATTTTTACTTGCACCTATAAAAGCTTTAGATGTTTTAAAAACTACTTTCCGAACAAGACGATGAACTAAAGACAAATTTCTCTCTCCACCTGCCCATCCATCTGTCATGGGAATATGTTTTTTTCTAAAAAATAGAGCATAAGCCCAAGCATACAAATGGGTTGGATTATAACTGGTTGTAATAATAATATCTGGATTAAACTTCCTTAAATGTTTAAAAACATCTAAATTATTATGTACATAGTTGTATCCATCACTTTTCAATTTAACATTCTCTTTTAAATAAATATGATTAAACTTAATGGATTCTAAATCCCATGCCCGATTTGATTCTAGCCTACTTGAGTATATAACTAAAAAATCATCTTTTAACTTTTCTGATACCATCGTATGCATAGGAATTCTATAGGGTGCAGGCATGTTTGTAAGAAGCACAACTCTCATTTTATTTCCTTTTAACCAATGCATTTCTAATTATTTTTTTTGAAAAATAAGGTTCCAGTACTCTTCTTACTGCTGCTTTTAAAAAATATATATAGTTTAGCAACAACGTAGAGAATCCATAGTGCTTATGAACTATATCAAACGCTTCTTTCCAATTATTTAAAAAACTTTGAGCCGAAAAACCACCTGTCATATATTTTGACATTACTAAATTTGTATACTTTATCTTATGTGACTTTTTTAAAGCCGAAATAATCCAATCAAGATCAGCAACAATTTTGTAGTCTGTATTATACTCTTTTACATATTCTCTTCGGATAATAATAGATTGATGTGAAACAGCCATACCATGTGCAAACTTTTTAAATGTTAATTTTTTGGGTACAGTAAACAATGACCCAAAACTACCATCTTCTTCTATAAGCTGTGTTTCACCATAATAGACATCTTCATTTTCATAGTTTCGAAATATGTTTTCTACTATTTTAGTATCATATATTTCATCACCTACATTGATAAACCAGACATACTCTCCTGTAGCTAAATTCAACCCTTTATTCATTGCATCATAGATGCCTTTATCTTTTTCACTTATATACTTCTGAATATTTAATTCATATTTTGAAATAATTTCTTTGGTCTTATCTGTCGAATCACCATCAACAATAATATATTCAATATTGTCATAAGTTTGATTAATAATACTTTTTATAGTCTGTTCAACAAATTGCTCACCATTATATACAACTGTTATAATACTTACTTTGGGGGTACCAGAGAGATTAATATTTATTTTATTTTCCATTATTTTTCTATTTTCCTTATTGTGAGAAGTAAAAATCGATATTTATTTTTGCTTAACATTCTAACACAAATATTATATATAAATCAATATGAATCAAATTTTAAATACTTTTTTAATTAAAATTTACAATCAAAGAGAGAAAAAAGATAAAATAAAACTACTTTATTACTTTTCTCCTCTTTCTAATATTTATAATTTAAAAACAATTTTTTATATTAAAATGTATATGCCATACCTACCGTTAGTAAGTCAGCACCACCCTCTGAAAATTTACCCGTAATTCCATTTTCATTTTCACCTGCTGCTAAAGAGAAAGACTCTTTTTCATCATGCAGATAGGCCACACCATAGGAGAGGTTGTCATTGGCTTTCACACGAATACCTACCGTATAAATATCAGCATCAGAGTCTGGCAACTCATAGGAAACATACTTTTTATCAATAGGCGTTTCATCTTTAGCATACCCTGCCATAAGTGTAATGTTCTCACTTACTTCTGCTGTTAGACCTATTCTAAAGGTGTCCGTATCGTTCCAGTTTTTAGGCTTTGAGTCATCAAAAGAAGAGACCAATGCTGGCTGAATGGCTGTATCATAATTAAAATCTAACTCTTTATAGGCTGACCAATAGGTTCTTTCATAATTTAACTCAACTGTGTATTTATCCAACCATGTTTTACTCACAGATAAGTTCAAAGCTGCAGAAAGAGGAACTGAGACAGAAGCATCATATTGATTTCCAACACCCAAAAGATAAAGGTTCGCTTCTCCCTCTTCACCCAAATCAACATTTGAACGATAGGTTGCAGCCATATTGATGGCAGAAGTTGGTCTATAGGTTAGTGCTAAGTTGTATCCAACCTCTATCGTATCACCTTCCATCTCACGCTTAATAGGTTTTATGGCTCCACCATCACTGTTAACCACACCTTTTGAGTAGATAAATCGTAAACCTCCACCCACTGCAACATTATCAAATACTTTGTAAGAGGCGACAGGGTTAACCTCTATTACTTTTAACGTGAACTCTTCAGCCGAAACTTTTTGATGACCACTCTCCCAACGTTTGGTAAGACCACCAGGGACAGTTAAACTTGCACCCCATCTAAAATCACCGATGGGACGAGCAACATAGTGTAGGAAAGGCAATTGTAGATTTTCTATTTCAGACTTATTAGAAGCTGCATTCACATCTGTCGCTGAATAGGCTTGAAAACCTTCAAACTTATTACGAGGTAAATGCGCCCAAGTCAAACCTACTTCTTCAAACTGTTTATCTTCCATAAATGCCATATTGGCTGGGTTAAAGTAGGCTGTATCAGCTCCCTTGGTATGTGCCACATACGCTGCACCCAACGCCATAGAGTTGAGAGATTGTTCAGGTATTTTGTATGCCCCTGCCATCAAAAAAGAACTGGCTGTAATACTTAGTAATATTGTTTTCATCATCATCTCCTAATAACCTTTTGTCGTTGCTCTTACTTGAGCAAATATACCTGTTGTCACTTGATAACCTAAGGTACCACAAGCACTATGTGTTACATTGGTATCTAAACCCAGTGATGGTTCTACAGGAACAATGGCTACAGAGGCTGCACCTAGAGCATTCATGGTGCCTTCCGTTAACTGAGAAATAGTATAAGGAATCACATCATCCCCTTGACAATGTACCAAACGTATAGGTGTTGTAGGTGCCCATGTGTGTAGATTGTTTTCAGTGGTGGCTACTTTAAACCAATTGTTATCATTAGAGAAATAGTCAGCAACAAAACTTGAAGTAAATAGTCCCGTATCACCTGTAGTATCCAATGTTAACTGTGGGTCTATTTGTGTACGATTTAAATCACCATTAAAAAGAGTTGGTAGCTTTGAAGCATAAGGCTCATTTATAATCGTGGTCACATCTTTATCATTCGCTTTGGCATAGGCATACCCCACATTTGCCATAAAAGAAGGAACACCCAATTTAGGTTGACTCAATACCCCATCAGCCATCAGTTTCAGAGCATAAGGACCAGCCATTGGTGCAGCCATAGAGACAGCCAAGTCAGTTAACTGCTCATCTTCAATCTTTTTCAGTGTTGCCATGGCAGCATAACCACCTTCACTGTAACCTGTTAAAAAGAGTTGATTGTTTAAAGTAATGTTGTTGTCTTTCGCAAAGGTTTTAACGGTTTTAATAAAATCTACCGTAGCATTTGCCAAAGAGTCTTTTAAGACAAAAGGATGATAGTGGTCATTAGAGTCCCCAAAACCTATATAGTCCGGTTGCAATGTTGCAAAACCACCTAAAGAAGTTAAAAGAATAGCTGAACCATCAGGAGCACCATTGTTATCTCCTATAACAGATGGAGCTTCTCTGTTAGCAAAAATCGTACCATGGTCATCACTTACCATAGAAAGACCACCCAAAGGAACTACCTGAGCATGTAGCGTAGGTGGGATAACAAACAGTCCAGAAGCTTTTACTTCATTCCCCTTCTCATCGGTTGTAGTATAAGGTATTTTATACGCTTTATATCCATATACGGTTGTATTAACATCTACCACACCTGCATCAATCAGTGTCTTTTTCATCGCTGCTGCAGAAAAATCTACCACCAACTCTCCACCCTTAACTACTTCATTTGTTGGCTGATGTAACCCATCACCACAACCTACTATCATCAATAGTGGTGCTACCACTGCTACTGTTTTCATTATACGTTTCATCATTCCTCCTTAAGAAATATTCAAAAATATGTTTTCTATCTGAAAACAAAATATCTAATTTACAAATATACTACCTCAAAATTTTTCAACTACACCTCCTCGATTAAATTATACATCTCTACTATTTCTCTGTCCCAAATATCACTATCTATGGTTTCTAATACCAAAGGAATGTCATTCATACGTTCATCATTCATTATAAACCGAAAGGCATCCCAACCTATCTCACCTTGCCCCAAAGAGTGGTGACGGTCAACACGAGACCCAAGTTTTGGTTTTGAATCATTAATATGCATGGCAGAGAGGTACTCAAACCCTACTATTTTTCCAAAATCATCCATGGTTTTATCATACGCTTCACGTGTTCTTATGTCATATCCACCTGTAAACGTATGACATGTATCCAAACAGACACCCACACGGTTTTTATCTTCTACTCTTTCAATTATATGCCCCAAATGTTCAAACTTATAACCTAAGTTTGTTCCCTGTCCTGCTGTATTTTCTATAACCAGCTTTACATTCATACCTTTTGTGGCTTCTATGGCTAAATTTAACGACTCTGCTATTACATCCAAACAAGTCAACTCTGCTTCCATAATTTTGTCATCATATTCAGGGTCTTTTTTAGGCACTTTAACCAAGTGACTTCCTGGGTGAAAGTTTAGAAGTACCAAACCCAACTGTTCACAACGATGCAACTCATCTATAAAAGCTTCTCGTGACTTCTCTAACTTCTCTACTTCAGGATGACCTAAATTAATAAGATAACTGTCATGAGGTAAAACATGTCTAGGAGAGATTCCCGACTTTTCAAGGTTAGCCTTAAAACTAGCTATCATCTTTTCTTCTAAAGGTTTAGCAACCCACTGTCTTTGATTTTTAGTAAAAAGAGCAAAAGCTTTTGCTCCTATTTTCATGGCGTTTAATGGGGCATTGTCCACTCCACCACTGGCACTTACATGGGCTCCAACAAATTTCATTATTGTTCTCTCACTTTAATTAATATTTTATTTATTTTATCACGGAAAATTCTCTCACCACTTATAACACTGTATGTTATGTCATATAACTGTTTTTTTTGAATTTTTTGTGTAAAACCATCACTGTTTTTCTCTAAATTCTCTCCATTAAATATAGCTTTACCCCTAAAAACATTTTCTAACACCTCATCAGGATAATGAACACTCAATACCTTTTTATTAAAGTCCTTCTTTTCCATACATTTAAAAGTAGACATACAGACATTTAAAGCATTAACTTCTATACTTACCAAAGGTTGCCCAGCAGCATACATCTCAACTTGAAGTTTAGAGGAGCTATTTTTTATAAAACCCATATCAGCATACTTCATACTTGTAGTTTTAAGCACTATAAAAGCACTCTCCTCTTTTTGAGGTTGACCTGTACAACCTTGCATCATACCTAAGACAATTAAGCCTAAAGTTATTCTATTTCTCATCTATTAATCCTTTAAAGGAATTATAACAAAAATAGAAATATTAATTAAAAATTATTTTTTTGTTTATTTTATATTATTTTAAGGTTTATTCGTTATAATTTCGTCCACAAGTTGTTAATGGCCCCTTCGTCTAATGGTTAGGATCCATGGTTTTCATCCATGTTATAGGAGTTCGAATCTCCTAGGGGTCACCATTCACAGCTTGTAAATGTTAAGTTTAGTGGCCCCTTCGTCTAATGGTTAGGATCCATGGTTTTCATCCATGTTATAGGAGTTCGAATCTCCTAGGGGTCACCACTAAATCACTTCTCTTTTAAAATCAAAATAACAACCATAGTCACTTACATTTTCTTTACGATTGTACATGCCTTGTAGCGCAATCTGTCGGCGTAATTGCTCCTCTTTAATACGTTCAGCTTCCGTTGCCTGTTCCGATGAACGGTGTTGTCCTCTTCAGGGAAATTCAGTTTTACTTTAATGGTTGCTACTTTTGTGTTAAAATCTCTACTTTTTGTACCATCAAAATCGCCATGTTTAAACGCATTATCCATATGAAAAAATGTAAATTAAAAGTGAAGAAAGATTATTCTAAAAACTAAAATAGATAAAGATTTTTGATTAGTTGTGC
>LBBO01000004.1_pt25 | contig 10385 bp, 8 predicted proteins | sample 329191 | NCBI WGS metagenome assembly LBBO01 (sample SAMN03174413, study PRJNA266758) | hydrothermal vent metagenome | biome: marine hydrothermal vent; feature: marine hydrothermal vent chimney; material: microbial mat material; isolation source: microbial mat from marine hydrothermal vent chimney...
TAGAGGTGAATCGTCAAAATGTATACGACGCAGTTGGTTATGTTTTTCTATGATACTTTGCTGAAAAGCGTTTAAACTTCTTTCAGCAGAGATGTTGACAGCTTTTTTTGTTAAAGGTGTTGAACAGGAGAGCAGCATAAGTGACAGAGCTATAAAGAGCATATTTTTTATCTTCATAATTACTCTATTACTAGACCATCTCTATCTATTTTTTTCCATTTTCCACCATCAAGCATGGAGTACTCACCATCTTGTTTCTCTTGACAGCCCATACAGATTTCAGCAATACCGTTGTGAAAAGGAAAAGCAAAGTCATAAACAGGTTTTAAAACAATTTCTAAATTTCTATTAAAAAAACCAATTTTACCATTAATACGTGTACGGGCAAGTCCATCAGAGAACTCATCTGGACCATTGTCGTAGGTGAGGGTTTGTATCTTTTTTCCACTTTTATGAATATAGTAAAAATATTTACCAATAGGAACAGCAATCAGTTCTTTACCTTTAAAGTCTAATGTTTTAAGGTAGTCACTATCAACATAGGTGGTTGTGGTCTCGAAAGACTTTTTGGGAATGGGGGTGCTTTTAGAACAAGCTACAAAAGAGAGAAGAATAAAAAGAGAGAGGATAAGCCTTTTCATGTTGGAACCTTTTAGTTTAATTATATCAATCTAAAATAAAAGGTTTCCTTTGAGAATAGTTAAAACTATATAGGTAAAACTCGAATATTTTGGTCAAGTTTTTCTTTAAGTATATTTTCAATAGCAAAAAGTGTTCCCGTATCAGCAGAAGCACAACCATTACATGCACCTAAATATCTGATGTAGATGTCAAAGTTTTCTCCGTTCTCTTTAATGTCAAGAACTTCCATGTCTCCACCATCCATAATAAGCATTTGACGAATATTCTCATCAATTACTTTTTCAACGGCTTTAAGTTTTTGAACAATAGACATTTTAGCAAACTCAATGGTTGCATCTACGCCACCAAGTGTTGAACCTGCAAGAAGTTTCTCTTGGTTGTACTCATGAAGTAAATCAACAAGATAGATATCTTTTTCTTCATGTCCACCAGGACGAATACACGATTTACAAAATGCTCCAGCTTTGGTATAGTCTGTAATCTGTTCAACAGTTGTAAGGTCATTGAGACGAATAACCTCTTTAAGCGTCGAAAGGCTTACTCTTGCACATTCACAAACAATCACTTCTGTTTCAAAACTTTCCATATCAACATTCATGTATTGACCAGCTGCTTTTTTAATAACATCGTACGCCATTACAGAACAGTGCATTTTTTGAGGTGGAACCGATGGAACATCTGGCGTATCACGCATGGCTAACTCAACATCAATATTGGTAATTTTTACAGCTTCTTGAACCGTTTTAAATTTACAAAGTTCAGCCATGGTATCAGAAGAAGCAATGGCTGTTCCACAACCAAAACTTTTAAATTTTGAATCCATAATAACGTCTGTATTTGGGTTCACTACCCAGTACAAACGAACAGCATCTCCACAACTCTCTGCACCAAAATCAGCAACGATGAGTTTTCCACCCATTGCTTCTGCTTGTTCGGTTGTAATTTCACCCATATTTTTTGGGTTGTTCATTAAATTTGCTACTTTATCGCTGTACTCATCCCAGATGGTACCACCTACTAGACTATCTATGCCCATAATTTTTCCTTTATATTTTATATTTTTATATTTTATATTTTTATATTTTTAATGACCCGTTGTCAAACCACTATTATGCCCTTCTGGTGCATACGCGTATGAACTTGAAATCTCTCTTAGTCTTGCAACTGCTTTTTGTACCACATCAAGCGTATAGTCTATCTCTTCTTGTGTTGTGTATCGACTTAAAGAGAAACGAATCGCTGTATGGGCTAAATCTTCATCAGCACCAATTGCTTCCATTACAGAGTTGGCTTCAAGGTCTTCAGAGGCACAAGCAGAACCTGTACTTGCAGCAATTCCTGCACGGTTTAAGTCCCATAACATTGACTCACCCTCAATACCTCTAAATGAAATCAAGATAGTATTTGGCGTTCTTCTATTTCTAGGAGTTACCACAAACGTATCTTTAATTTTAAGAAGCTCATCTTCAAAATCATTTCTCATCTCTCTTATTTCACTCATCTCAAAATCAAGAGAATCAACAGCTTGTTCTATGGCTTTCCCCATTCCTATAATGCCTGGAACATTTAGGGTACCTGAACGGTGACCACCCATTTGTGAACCACCATGTAAGAGAGGTATAAGCTCTTTACCTTTTTTTATGTATAACGCCCCAACACCTTTTGGCCCATGAAACTTATGCGCTGAAAACGTTAAGTAATCAACATTAAACTGTTGAACTGAAACAGGTAGTTTTCCAATCGCTTGAACAGCGTCAGTATGGAAAAGAACGTTATGCTCTGCACAAATCTCACCTATCTCTTGAACAGGAAAAATAGCACCTGTTTCATTGTTTGCCCACATCACAGAAACCAATGCTGTTTTAGAAGTAATGCTCTCTCTAACCGATTCTGCTTCAATTAACCCTTCAGCGTTAATTGGTAAATACGTTACCTTGCAACCCATAGACTCTATAAACTTTGCTGTTGCCATAATAGATGGATGTTCAACTTCACTTATAATAATATGGTTTTTTCTACCTGTTAATATATATTCAAAGTAAATAGATTTTAAAACCCAGTTATTACTCTCTGTTGCACAAGAGGTAATAACCACCGAATCTTCTCTATTGGCTTGAATACCAGCATAAATTTTTTCCATGGCTGTTTTAATAGGTGGGTGTGTCTCTCCTGCAAATGCATGTAGTGAGTTAGGATTACCATACTTTTGTACAAAAAATGGTTCCATCTCCTCAAATACTTGAGGATCAACTATCGTGGTGGCATTGTTATCCAAATAAACTTTCATCTAATTCCTTTGAGTTTAACTCATAAATTTTAAATCGGACAAACTTAGTCCTAATTAACTTTTTCCATACTACAAGACGTTAGCTTAAAGTGTCATAAAGTAAGAAAATTTTTGCGATTATATTCCTTTTATGGTTAAAAAAGAGTTACTCTTTGCTATTTACTTTTTTGAAATTTTTACTATATATGTAAAGAATCTCTATAAATTCACATTAGCTGTGAATATTTAAATCGTTTTAATGTAGTATTATTGAAAAATAATTATAAAAAATATATATTATTTTTATATAAAAGTATATTAAAATAAATGGCTCAAATGTGTCGTAAATGTTAAAAATTTTATATAGTATTTAATTTAAAATAGTATAATTTAAAATAAATAAATATTTAAGGAATGAAAATGATTGATAATATTACCACTATAAATTATATCAAACAGTATAGCAATAGTACATCTTTTCCATCTCCTAAAAAGTTAAAAAAGCTTACGGCAGAAGATTATATTATTTTAGCAGGTATGTACAAAAATAAAGATCTAAAAGAGAGAGCTGTATATTTTTACAAGAGAGCATTAGAGTTAAGAGAATCATCACTGGGTTTGAAGCATAAAAAAACTGCCAACAGTTATAGTGATTTAGCCAATGCCTATTATGAATATGGTGATGCTGAAAAAGCCATTACTCTGTATGAAAAAGCTTTAATGATTAGTAAAGAACTTTTGGGAACAATGGATAAAGATACAGCCTCTATATATAGTGCTTTAGCCCATATATATTTTCATAATAATGCTCTTCAGAAGGCATCAGAACTCTATACTAAAGCGTTAGAAATTCGGGTAGAAAAATTAGGAGATATGTATCCTCATACAGCTACTTCTTATCATGATTTAGGGTGTTTTTATGCAGAGTCAGAAGAGTATGAATTGGCACGTCCACTGTTTGTAAAAGCTTTAGAGATTCGTAAAAAACTACTTAGAATGAGTCATCCAGAAACGGCAAATAGTTATCATGATTTGGCAATATGTTATTACTATCTTGGAGAGTATGATAAGGCATATGAGCATATCTCTCAGGCGATTAAAATAAGAGAATCCATCTTGAATAAAAAAGATGAACTCTTGGTATCTGCAAAGAAAAATTTAAAAGAGATCTCTAAAAAAGTTTCTAAAGGTCAAAAGCTTAGAAAAAAATTACCTATATTTGATTATCTTAATAGTTTAAGCTTTTTATTTAAAATTAGAAATAAAAGTATATAATTTAAAGGAAAAATAATATGATATTTGTTGACAGCTTAGATAATAAATTAATGTTTTTTATAGATAAAGTAGAAAGTAAAATATTAAAAAAATTTATTATTGGATTTTACCAGATCTCAGATAGAGAATCTAAACATAGAGCTGATTTAGATATGGATCTTATAGATGCAAAAAAATTAAAAACTAAAGTGCTAAACTTTTTAAATAGTATTATTTCCATAGAAGAGGAGCTAAAAAAGAGTACGCCTACAGAAGAGATGGCAGTTTTTTTAACCCATATGGCACATATGTTTGCATCATTGATGCAGATAGAGAAAAGTTTACTCTTTTATAGAGCATCTATTAAAATAAGAGAGAACCATCTAGAGGTAAAACATCTGGCTACAGCTGCAAACTATCAAAGTATAGGAGCTGTTTATGAGCAAGGTGGAGCATTTGATGAGGCTTTGGGTTATTATAAAAAGTCTTTAGAAATTAGAAAAGAGCTCTCTTATGTAGAGAACAATCTTTTGGTGGCAGAGAGTTACAGTCGGTTGGCACTGGTCTATTACCACTTAGAGCATTACACCATGGCTTTAGGATACATAGAGCAAACGGTGAGAATCAGAGAAAAACTTTTAGCTCCAGATCATACGCTTCTACAGAACAGTTATTACAACTATAAGCTTATTGAGAAAGCATGTCAGCCAAAGAGAGATTATTTAAAACTTCTCTTTGGTCCGATTTATCAAGGTGCAGGAGCATTGATTAACCGTTTGGTTGGTCAAAAATAGCCTCCTAACCTCCATTTAAGTCAAAAAAAAATATAATGCGACCTCTTAAACAGTAGAAGCTCGATTAACTCAGTGGTAGAGTGCCTCCATGACATGGAGGTGGTCACAAGTTCAAATCTTGTATCGAGCACCATACTTAGTATGAGTGGTACTAGACTAAAGAAAAAATTTTAACGCATTATCTCTTTTCTTCATTCCTAACTATTTAACTCTAAGCCATTTTATTTCTCTTTTTCGTCTTTTTTATTAAATGTGAAACTAAACCTTTATCTCTTCACACTTCTATGTTAAAATTGAAACAATGAAAAAATATATCTATATAGTACTTTTTATGACAATTGTTATGTATGGGAAAACCTTTGACTCTGTGAAGTTTACAGGTGATACGGATTTGCTTACTGGAGAGTTTGACAGGGCTACGCTGCTTAAAATTTGTCATATTGAATACCCTGCTATTTATAAAATATGGAAGGCTGACCCCACTTTTGAGACCAAAGAGATACAAGGCTTTGAAGAGAGTCTTAGTGATTATGCGAAGAGTATGGGGTATTATAAGTCTGAAGTGAGTTCTAAAACTGATGATGATACGATTTATTTGAATATTAAAAAAAATGAAGCGATAAAAGTGGCTTCGATTGTTATGGACAGTGAGTTTGAACATTTTGCTCTTTTTAAGAAAGGGGAGCGTTTTAAAACTACGGATTTTACAACAACTAAAAAGAAGATAGTACGGCATCTTGAAGAGACGGGTTACCCTACTTATAGCATGGAGGCAAAGGCTTTTGTTAATGTTGACCTCTATAAGGTTGATATTAATATGCATATTGACAAAGGTGAAAAGAAGTATTTCTCTACCACCGACATCAACAACAGTGCCAAAGTTGACAATGGGTTGATACGTGAAGAGATAGTTTATGAGGAGGGTGAGCTCTATAATATACTCAAACTTGAAGAGAGCTATGACAATATCTATAGGCTTGGGGTCTTTGAGAAGATAAAGATGGAGGTTGACTTTAACACGAGTGATGGGAAAAGTCCCCTGACCATTACTTTAGAAGAGGGAAAAACCAAGGAGTTTGCTTCCAACATTGGTTATGACACCGAAGAGGGGGCTAGAGGAGGGCTGGCATATATTGACCATAACTTCTTTGGAAACATGCGTGAGTTTAGAGCAGGGCTCAAAATTTCAGAACGTGGTTACGATGCTTATACCTCTTTTTATGACCCTCGAATTATAGAGCATGACTTATTGGGAAAATTGAGTTTTAGAAATGAGTTGGGGTACAGTAAGTGGGATTATGACTCGTATGTAGAGAAACTTTTTACTGAACGGGTGACATTTGGAAAGTTTTGTAAACATGATATTCTAGGTTCTAAGCGTAGGTTTGACCATTTTCTTGGTTTTCAGATGGAACACTCCGAGATAGAGTCGGGTATACCAGCCTTTTTAAGTGGAAATTACCTGATAAACTCTCTTTTTTACCGTTTTGTATTGGATGCTCGTGATGATAAGATGGATGCCAAAAATGGTTACTATTCTTCACTCTATGTGGAACAGTCCATGAAGCAGATAGGTTCAGAGATTGACTACCTAAAGGTTTTAGGTGAAGCTCGGTACATAAAAGAGTTTGATCCTATGGTATGGGCAATTAAACTAAAAGTGGGAACCATCTCAGAAGAGACCCCTCCTTTTAAACACTTTTTCTTAGGTGGAGCCATGAGTAACCGTGGGTATGAGTATCGTGATTTGGGTGAGTATAGTGGAGCTTATCCTCTTGGGGGCTTGAGTATGATAGATGGTTCTTTGGAGGGACGTTACTATATGACAGAGAACTTGGCTCTGGTTGGTTTTGTTGATGTCTCTAAACTCTCACTTGATATCAATGAGTTTGGTGGTGATTGGTACACAAGTTATGGAACAGGTCTGCGTTATTTGTCTGTTATAGGACCTTTACGTCTGGATGTAGGGTTCCCGACTGATGGTGGGTTTGCTCTACATTTAGGAATAGGACAGGTATTTTGAAAAAGCTATTTTTAATACCCTATAATTTTATAAGATGGTTGATACTGCTTTTGATACTCATCTCTGTGCTTCTCATTTTTTTACTGGAGTCTCCCTCTTCTGTGTTGGGTCTGTTAAAGAACCCACTAAAAGAGCATGGCATTACTTATAGTAAAATGGAGGGTGGACTACTTTCTGGATTTGTACTTAAAGATGTGAATTATAATGACCAAGTTAAAGCCAAAGAGGTGAGTTTAAAAGTTGACTTTGAACAGTTGAAAAATAGGGTTTTATATATTGATAACTTGATTCTGAATGATGCAGAAGTTGACAAAGAGTTTTTGGCCTCATTGATAGATAGCAATACGACAGAAGAGAATAAAAGTGAAAGTAATATTAGCTTACCTTTTGACCGAGTGGTGGTGAACAATGCAGATATATCATTAAAAAATATAGCTTATCAAGAGTATCTTATTCACAGCTTTAAACTTCATCTCAACCAGCTTGACACCGATATGAAAACCAAACATGAAGGTGATGTTACTCTGTGGCTTGACAGTAACATGGCACAGGCTGATGTGAATGCTACTTTTAAAGATGAAAATTATCGCTTAGCAGGAGTTATTGAGGCTGAAAGAGCATTTATTGAACCTTTTGTTGCCGAGCAGAATTTAAGCTTTTTAAGTAATCCAAAACTCACCATAAAAGTAGATGGTGATTTACAAAAAATTGACTATGATGTGACTCTCCATCGTTTGGATTTGAAACAGAATGAGTATGAAGTGCATAGTAAAACCCTACATACTTTTGGAGACTACAGCATAGAGAAAAAAGATGTGGTGAACAGCATTAAAACAGAAATAGTGAGCAATGTGGGTGACTTGAACTTGGATGCGCATACTACTTTGAATTTAGATGATTTGAACAATACTTTGCTATTTGATGTGGACTCTACCTTTAAACCTAAAAACTCCTCTATAGTCAGTAATCTAAAAGAACAAAATATTACCATAAAGGCGTTACCTACTTTGAGACTTTTTGCCAAAGGTGAGATGAAAAATGTGGAGTATAAGGCGACCATTAAAGGTCTTAAAGCCAAACAAAATGAGATGCTTCTGAATCTAAAAGATTTGGAGTTAAAAGGAACAGCCAAACCTTTAAAGGGAGATGTTCAGGCTACGCTTATGACGCTGTTTGACTCTTCTGTTGCAGATGGAAAAATAGCTGCGAATACAACACTGAACTATAAAGATGTGAACAACACCTTAAACTTTGAGAGCAAAGCTGATTTGAAAGTTCATGACAAGTATGTGAACACGTTTTTAAAAGATACAAATGTCACCCTTCAAGGTGACAGTGAAATGAGCCTTGAAGTAACTGGAGGCATGAAGGAGTTGACAGCTCAAGTAGATGTCTCTTCTAAAGTGTTGGTAGAGAAGATACGCTCTTCTATAACCTTAAAAACCACGCCTATAAAAGTGAACCTTCAGAGACATCAAGTAGAGGGAAGTTTTAAACTGGACGCTGATGCCAAAAATATAGGGCTAAAAGTTGACAGTGAGTTTGAAGGTGACTACCTGAAACCCGAAACCATGATAACCAAGAGTAAGGTAGCTGTAAATAGGTTTAACGCTTTTGGTGTCAACTTATCGACATTGACCCCTCTAAATTTAAATGTAAGCTCTAGCGAAAATGGAGCAGAGGTAGCACTTAATTCTAAGAAGATTAAACTGACTGCAAAAAGTAGTGACTATGACCACTTTAAATTTGATATAAAGACAGATAAAATTTACCTCGACAAGCTGGTGAACGATTTACCTAAGGAGCCGAAAAAGAAGTTTATAAAGGTTAACCTAGCAGGTGAGGCTACGGTTTCAAAAGAGTTCCTAATACTTAAGGGATATATCGAATCAAATAAAGCTTTTAAAGTTGTGGTAGATGCAAAAAATACCGTACGTGGTTTGGATGTTGACCTGCATACAAAACATCTGAAAGTAACAGCCAAAGGGAACATAAAAGAGAAAAATATAGAAGCTGCTATAGATATAGACTCGGTAACCAAAGTGCAAGAGGAGTTTGCTGTACTCTATCCATTTACGGTGACCCCTGTGAATGGACCACTGAATGTAAAAGCGATAATGAAAGGGGAAGAGGTTTTTGCTACTGTAACCTCTCCTAAACTTAAAATGGAAGGCTTTAATGTAGAGAGTTTGGATGTTGATGCTCACTACAAAGAGGAGCTATTGACCTTAAACAAGTTGAGTTTTAAGACCAGAGGTTTTAAAGATGCCAAACTCAATAAAGATTTTTATTTGAATCAAAAAGGGAAAATTCATCTAGGCAAGAAACGGGATGTATTTATAGATATGCATCCTAAAATCTTGGTCAAGGGAGAGGGAACAGCAGAGAACTTAAGTGTTGACCTCAGGGTGGAGTCCCTTTCTTTAGGTCACCCTGACTATGGTAGCATGATATTGAGTTCCCAAATGACCTATGAGCAGAGAGGAAAAAAGAAAAAGATAGTGGGTGGCGTCTCGTTAGAGAAGATGAAACTTTTTTATGAAGCAAAATTTTTAGATGCTGCACACGACCCCGATGTGGTGGTGATTACCAAAAAAGATAAAAAGAAGAAAAAAGAGAGTGACAGCTTCTTAGAAGATATGTTTATCGACCTTGATATTTATGCTCCTGATGCTCAGTATAAAACCAGAGATATTGACTTGGAATTTACCGTTGCTGTTAAAGCAAAAAAATCTTTTGGTAAAAATTTGGGTCTGTTGGGAAAAGTACGTGAGATTAATGGACGAGTAGAACAGGCACCCAAACTCTTTACGGTGGTTGACTCCAACATTGTCTTTAGAGGCACAAAAGAGATTAACCCTCTGCTAGACATTAGAGTAGAACATCAGTTGCCTGATGTCTTAATTACCATTAGTATTCATGGGGATGCCAACCGTCCTAAGCTGGACTTTGCTTCTGACCCAAGCATGGCAAAAAAAGATATTTTGTCCTATCTACTTTTGGGTGTTTCCACAGCCAACCTAGCAGAGGGTGGAGGCTCTTTAGGACGAGAGGCTCAACTCTTTATTATGAACCAAGCAGCAAGAGATTTTGCCTATGAAGTAGAACTGGACAGAGTCTTTATAAAAGATGATGGAACAGGTGAGGGGTATGCTGTACAAGCAGGTAAAAAACTAAATAAAGACACCATGTTTATAATAGAGAACTCCAAAGAGGGTAACTCATTTATTTTAGAGTATGAGGTGAGTAAAAGTATAAAAGTAGAACTTGGACAGCACCAAAAAACAGTGCCGTCACAGAGTATAGATTTGTTCTTTAGAAAGAGGTTCAAATAAGTAGGGGTAGAGCCAAGTCTCTACCCTTTGCTCCTATTTAGACTTCTTGCGAAACTCATTGGAAGTGATGG
>LBBO01000002.1_pt3 | contig 10290 bp, 7 predicted proteins | sample 329191 | NCBI WGS metagenome assembly LBBO01 (sample SAMN03174413, study PRJNA266758) | hydrothermal vent metagenome | biome: marine hydrothermal vent; feature: marine hydrothermal vent chimney; material: microbial mat material; isolation source: microbial mat from marine hydrothermal vent chimney...
ATAAAAAAGAAGAGGAATAAAAATAAGAAAGAAACTCTACTGGGAAAAACCCAATAGAGAAAAAAGAGCAGAGAGAAAAACCTTAGTTTCTCTTCGCAATAATCTCTTTAGCAACATTTGCAGGTACTTCATCATAATGATCAAATTCCATAGCATAAGTTGCACGACCTTGGGTCATTGAACGTAAATCTGTTGAGTAACCGAACATTTCAGAAAGTGGTACAAATGCATCAACTATCTTAGATCCTGCTCTATCACCCATACCACGAACAATACCACGTCTTTTAGAAACGTCACCAATAACGTCTCCCATGTAGTCTTCTGGAGTTTCAACTTCAACTTTCATCATTGGTTCAAGAATAACTGGTTTAGCTTCTCTACAACCATCTCTGAATCCCATTGAACCAGCAAGTTTAAACGCCATTTCAGATGAATCCACATCGTGGAAAGAACCATCATAAAGTGTAACCTTTACATCTTCAACAGGGTAACCTGCCTGAATACCTCTGGCCATTGATTCTTGAATACCTTTGTTTACTGGTTGGATAAACTCTTTTGGAATAACCCCACCCTTAACAGCATCAACAAACTCGTAACCAAAACCAGCTTCTTGTGGCTCAATATGTAAGTAAACATGACCAAATTGTCCACGTCCACCAGATTGTTTAGCGTACTTGTACTCTTTCTTAACCGATTCTCTAATGGTTTCACGGTAAGAAACTTGTGGAGCACCAACTTCAGCTTCAACAGAAAATTCTCTTTTCATTCTATCTACAAGAATTTCAAGGTGAAGTTCACCCATTCCTGAAATAATAGTTTGACCAGACTCTTCATCTGTAGAAACTCTAAAAGATGGATCTTCAGCTGCCAATTTAGAAAGAGCAACACCCATTTTTTCTTGATCAGCTTTTGTTTTTGGCTCAACAGCTACCGAAATAACTGGATCTGGGAAATCCATTCTTTCAAGAACAACTTTATCAGAAGCATCACACAGAGTATCACCCGTAGTTGTATTTTTAAGACCAACAACAGCACCGATTTCACCAGCGTAAATTTCAGAAACTTCTTCTCTTTTGATAGCATGCATTTTCATGATTCTACCAATACGCTCTTTTTTATCTTTTGTTGAGTTATGAATGTAAGAACCTGATTGTAAAGAACCACGGTAAACACGAATAAATGTCAACTGACCAACAAATGGATCGGTCATAATCTTAAATGCCAATGATGCAAATGGACCCTCATCAGTAGATTCAACAACCACTTCCTTCTCTTCATCATCCATCATCGTACCTTTAATGGCAGCTGATTCAACTGGAGATGGAAGATACTCAACAACAGCATCAAGTAAAGTCTGAACACCTTTGTTTTTAAAGGCAGTTCCCACTGTCATTGGAACAATATGCATAGCAATCGTTGCAGCTTTAATTCCAGCTTTAAGTTCTTCTTCAGAAATCTCTTCACCTTCTAAGAATTTTTCCATAAGCTCCTCTTGACCATCAACTTCAGCAACACTTTCAATTAACTTTTCACGGTACTCCTCAACAATCTCTTCCATATCTTGAGGAATATCCTCTACATGGTAGTTTGAGCCCATAGCTGCGTCCATATCCCAAACGATAGCTTTCATTTTTACAAGGTCAATAACACCTTGAAAATTCTCTTCAGCACCAATAGGAAGTTGAATAGGTACCGGGTTACCTTTTAATCTATCACGAATTTGTCTCTCAACTTCATAAAAGTCAGAACCAACTCTATCGTACTTGTTTACAAATACAATTGACGGTACACCATAACGGTTTCTCTGTCTCCATACTGTCTCTGATTGTGGTTGAACCCCACCAACAGCACAAAATACTGAAACAGCACCATCAAGAACTCTCATAGATCGCTCAACTTCAATGGTGAAGTCAACGTGACCTGGAGTATCTATAATATTAATCTGTTTTTTATTCCACTCACAAGTAGTGGCAGCAGAAGTAATGGTAATACCTCTCTCTTGCTCTTGCTCCATCCAATCCATAGTAGCAGCACCATCATGAACTTCACCGATTTTATGCTCAACACCTGTATAGAAAAGAATTCTTTCCGTTGTTGTTGTTTTACCTGCATCAATATGTGCAGCAATACCAATGTTTCTTACGTCTTCGAGTTTATGTGTTCTTGCCATTCTATTTCCTTACCATCTATAATGTGCAAATGCTTTGTTAGCTTCTGCCATTCTATATGTATCTTCTTTTTTCTTGAATGCAGCACCTTTGTCTGTTGCTGCTTCCATTAGTTCATTAGATACTCTCTCTACCATGGTTCTTTCATTTCTTTTTCTCGCAGAATCAATCAACCATCTAATAGCAAGTGTTTGCTGTCTAGCTGGTCTAACTTCGATAGGCACTTGGTACGTTGCACCACCTACTCTTCTACTCTTTACTTCCATTGCAGGTCGAACGTTATCCATAGCCTTGTTGAATACTTCGATACCCTTTTCACCAGATTTCTCTTCAATTCTCTCTAATGCAGCATACATAATCTTTTCTGCTGTCACTTTTTTACCGTCTAACATTACGGCATTTACAAACTTTGTTAAAACTTTTGAACCATGTACTGGATCTGGCAATACTGGTCTTACGGGAGCTTTTCTTCTTCTCATATTTATTTTCCTTATATCTTCAATCGTGTAAAATTGATTTACTCAATTTTTATCCCCTAAGGTTATCTATTAAAAGATTTTTTGATAAAAACTGCTTAAAGCCTCTTAAGCTCACACTTTTTGTGTGACATGGTCACACCTACCCTATTTATAACGTTAAAAGTTATAATCTATTTTTTTGGTTTTTTAGTACCGTATTTAGAACGAGCAACTGTTCTACCGTTAACACCAGATGCATCCAATGCACCACGAACGATATGGTACTTAACACCAGGTAAATCTTTGATTCTACCACCACGTACAAGTACGATTGAGTGCTCTTGAAGGTTGTGACCCTCTCCACCGATGTATGAGATAACTTCAAATCCACTTGTCAATCTAACTTTTGCAACTTTTCTTAAAGCTGAGTTAGGTTTTTTTGGAGTTGTTGTATAAACTCTAGTACAAACACCTCTTCTTTGAGGACAGTTTACTAAGGCAGGTGATTTTGATTTTTTCACTTGCTTTTTACGTTCTTTACGAACTAGTTGGTTAATTGTAGGCAATACAATTCCTTTATTTGAATTAAAATCTGAACATGAAAGTCCCGAAAAAACGCTATTTAAACGACCTTTCGGGGCTTCCACACATAGAAAATGGTGCATATTATACCGAAATAGACTTTGTTTAATATGATTGTTAAAAGATAAAATAGTAGGAGAAATAAAAATGTGAAATTCCGTAGAGAGAATACCCCGTGCTTGTCCAGAATTAAAATATAAAAGTTTTTCTGACTGCATGGTAATATCTCCTATATTAGAATTTTGTTTTTGAGTATAGCATATTATTTCTATAAATGAAAAATCATCTTACCCACAACAAATGCTCATCAAACTATTTCTACTTACCTCTCAAAGGTTCACTTTTCTCACGCTTCTTACTCTCTTCAACAGCTACAATAGCATCAACCGTCTCTCTGTATGCTTCTATAAAATAACGCTTAAATTTACCATAAGAACCTGTCTCATAATACTCCACAATAGCCACTAAATACTCTTTAATCTTCTCTTCATTAGGAATATAAATCATTTTATGGTCATCTTTAAGTGACACATTAAGCATCATTCGAGCCGTTCGCTTATTACAATCTTTGAAATACTGTAAATAAGCCAAATTACAATGAATATACAAGGCTCGATTAAAAGGGTTCTCTATGGTTTTGTATTTACTCAACATATAGTTCAACTCATCATCAAGCTTCTCTTTTGTCGCCAAAGGTACATAACTTGAAGCTTTAATCGTCACCTCACCATCCCTCGGCATAGCTCTTTCATTATCTGCAACCATCTCATCGGACAAGATATAATGCAAATCTTTTAAACTCTCTTTGCTAACCGTTAAATCTTCAGCAATAAATCTATCGTAAGCCAATTTCATATTTAAAATCATTTTGGCATCACTATACTTTTTACCTCCTGCTGTACGACCATATTCTAGCAGTGTATAAGTATCATGTTTATCATAAGTGTTACCCTCTATTTTGGCAGAAGTATGAATAAAGTCCATACCAAACTTATCAATATAGCTTTTATTAGCAAGAAATTTTGAGAGTGAAACATTGCTATTTAGTATTTCTAATTGGTCTAACTCCTCTTTAGAAAAAATATCTGTGTTTTCTAAAAAGTTTGGGTTGTATGGTATCATTTGTTGGTTCCTTTGCTCTTGGTTGTATGGTAACTTATCAATTTATACTTCTCAAAATCTCATCAATATACTCATCAGACATAAACCCACTCTGAACATATTGCTTTTGACCTGCAAACTTAGTAATCATATGACCATAACCTAAAAGTTTTTCAGCTCCTGCTTCATCAATAATAATATTTGAATTTTTTTCACTATCAACACGCAAAGCAAATTTAGCACCTAAGTTTGCTCTTAAAATTGGCACAACGACTGTATTATCTGGGCGTTGGGTACTGACTATTAAGTGTATTCCTGCTGCTCTTGCTTTTCCTGATAAACTTTGTACAGCACTACTCGCATCTTTTTTGAAGGTATCATCAAGCATCCAATCAGCAAATTCATCAAAGATTAAAATAATTCTTGGTAATTTGTCATCTACTTTTTTATTATACTTATTAATCTCATTAACACCTGTCTCTGCAAAAAGTGTATATCGCTGTTCCATCTCTTCTACTACCATATGAAGTTTTTCAATAGCTAACTCTTTTTTAGTGATAATACCATCCTCATCCAAATAAGGTATATTTTTATAACGCGTAAACTCAACCTGTTTTGGGTCAACTAAAATAAGTTGTAATTCATCAACACTATTTGTTCTAATTAAATCTACAATAAATATATTGAGAAGTACACTCTTACCACTTTTAGTCATACCTCCAATAAGAGCATGAGGGTCTTCACTATCCAAATTATAATAGACAACTTGGTTGTTCTCTTCATTCCGTCCAATAAGTATTTTGGTATTACCAAATCCATCACTAAGTTCTCTACTGTCTAAACAATCTTGATAATAGATAATTTTTCTAGTTTCTCTTTTAAAAATTAAATCATATGCTCCCTTAACAGGCTCTACTCGAAGTAATTCTAAGCCTTTAACAGTTAAAAAATCATTACTCATATCATAAAATATTTTTGGTTTCCATCCTAACTCAGGTTCAAGAGAAACCCTTAAAGTATTTGGAGTAAAAAGGTGCTGTTTTATTTTAGCTCTATATTTGTGGTGCATCACAACGGCTTGGACACCTTTATAGACAGCACTAATTTCCAAATGCTCTTTGTCTATTTCAGCTTCTTTTTTTAACTGTTCCAAAGATACTATATCTTCCTCTACAACTACATCAACAAGCTCTATCTTCTCTTCGCTCTTTTGAGTTATGATGACTTTTTCAACACTTTCTATTCCATTATAAGTGGGTAAAGATAAATCAATAAAGGAAACATCACACTCAACAATAGATTCAATCATTTTAACAATAGATTTAGAACCTATAATATATTGAGAAACACTATCTATATTGGTTTCACTCTGCACATCATCACTATAATCATGTACAAAAACACAAGAGATTCCTCGAACAATAAAATTAATACTTTTATCTAAACGAATTTTATTACGAATATCTTCAGATGTTAAACCATTTACAAAAGCCTTGTGGTGTGTTTCCACAATTAAATCTGAAATTTTTGCCAACCAATACTCTTTATCAGCATAATCATTCTCTTCAAATACTTTTTTTATTTGATAATATGACTCTTTAGTTTGCTGTAGTGATTTTTTGGCATGTTTCGCACGATTATCTTCATTACAAAACTTTGCCTCAACAACATCAATATAAACCGTTGTAAGTCTGTTTTCTATAAATACAGGTGTTATTAAAAGAATATCTGCAAGTACATTTTCCTGCGTTAACAAAAGTTTCTCCTCAGAATTAATACTAGACAAAAACCAATCAGCATAATCATCAATATATATCAATACATTGTCATGAGAAGAACATCCATTTAGCAATGTTTTTGTTAAGACCAATCCTAACATCTCATTAGCAAAACTTCCTTTTCCAATTGCCTTTAACAAAATATCTCCTGAGAGTTCATTTGCTGATATTATAATATTTTTAACAGCAGGTTTTATTAGACTCTCATGAATATTAAAAGCTTGAAATTTTTTAATTAAATGACTCTCTAAAAGTATCGTATTGGCTTTAGAAGAGACTACTAAGTTTCTATTGATATGCCTTGCTTTTCTATATTTTATAACATTTGCACCAAACTCTTCTAAGATTTTTTTATCTAATAATGAATCTAAATTAACAACCCAATCCGTTCGTTTATGAATGACATCTAAATTATTATGTAAAATGGTATGCCTACGGTCAACATTAAGTGTCGGAATTTTATCTTTGTAATCATTTTTATGTGTACTCATGGTCAAATAAAGTAGATTATAAAAAGCACTTGTCAAATCACTTTTTGCAGGAGATATAAGATACTTACCTACACTACTCTCATTTTCAGTCATATACTTTCGTTTTGACCACATGGTTGGGTGATAATCAAACAAGGGATAAGTTGTCTCTAAAAGTTGTTCTCGAAACTCTAACTTTGCTTTGGATGAAACAAAATCATTTAAAAATGCTATATTAAACTTATCATTAACACTGTCTAACTGTTTAAAACTTTGGTCAAAAGCATTCAGACGAATATTGGATAAAAAAGAAACCTCATTATATTCTAATGCCTCTTCAGCATCTTTAGAATTTTGATTAATCAAAAATGAACGATACATCTCTCGAATATGTGAAGCATTAACATCATTTAGATAAATTTCAAAGTTACTATCTTCTGATGTTAAATCAAGTGTCATCAATTTTTTCATAAATTTAACAGGAAACTCATGATTATTTACAGCGTGAAGTAAAATTTTTAAACTACTCTGTTTATGTCGATTAAGCGAAAGATAATTCTCTATCACTTTTGTCAAAATAATAGTTTGAGAAGTAGGGTCAGTACTTTGTCCCCTATCTAAATATACTTTTACTGCCTCTAAAATAGTATAATCATCACAAATTTCAGAAATCTGAAGAAGACTTTCATCATCTTCTTCCACATCAAAAAGCCTAAATACTTCAGGGTAATAAGGGGTACTAAAACTCTGCTCTAAATCACTAAAATATAAATCTTCTTTAATGATTTTAATATCTTCACCATTAATATAAGCATCAATAAAATCAAAAGTATGTCTAAGTTTTACAAAAAATGAGATAAGTCTAAGAGGATGAAAAGAGGGAATAATCACAGCATTTTCATCGCCAACTTTAACCGTAACCAAAGAGAGAAAAGGTTCAATCACTTCTGTTTTAACATGGTCATTATCACTATTTTCAAAAAGTAATTCAGATAATTGAGTATAAGTTTGACTTAAATTCTCAATACGAGAAAAGTCAAACAGTTCTTTATTTATATTTACTTTAATATCTAACTGTTGTAAAAGCCAAGCATACTCTTTTATATATTCATCAAACAGTTTTTTGAAATCTAAAAATAAAGTTTCATCAAATAACTCTTTTGCTGATTTTAGTATGCTTTTACTAGATATTGTATCATTACATTTAGTAGGGAAAAGACGATACCCTGCATTTTTACCACGACTCTCCAAAGAGGAGTAATCAAAAAGTGTTAAAGGCTTTTTCTCCCCTTTTTCAGAGTTACTAGCACGATAAACCGTATTTGCATAGAGACAATTATTCTCTAATTGTTTTTCTATAGATTCTATATCTTCCCTATATCCACTCAAAATAGAAGTAGCTTTATAACTCCATATAAGTTTACGCTCTGCTAAGTCATTACCTGCTATATCCTTGGCTTTTATAATAAAGTGTAACTCGTTTGATACCTTTGATAGCGTTCCTTTTTTATATTTTCGTGTAATATCGGTTATTTTCTTCTCTTTTAGCTTCTCTTCTATATCTTGAATAAATGCAAATTCAAAGTTAATTTTTTTAGAAATACGATTTAAAACAGAGTAACGCTTATTTAGATAATTCATGGCATATCGTGAATAGTTTTTCATAATAGCTGTTGTCCGAGAGTATTTAAGAGAAACCTCAATAGTATCAATATTATCACTATCAGATTTTAATTTTTTGATAGTTTCAAGTAGACCTAGAATAAAATCATCTGATTTCGTTTGAGATGGATATAAAAACTTATCCCATTTATTCCGAAGTGATTTATTGTCTTCTATATGGCTTTTATACTTTTTATATACTGGTTCAAGGATATATTTTAAACTCTCTCTATCTTTGGCTTTAAGTTTATCGTACTCTTTTAAGTTCTCTTTTTCTGATTCATCAATATCTGTATCTTTCTCCTCTAACAACGCTATCGTCTCCGAACCAAGTGGTTTAACTGTTCGAGAACGCGTTTTTTCAAATAAACGATAAATATAATGACCATGCCAATCTAAGTTACTAAATTCTAAACGACTCTCTGATAACTCCCTAGAGTTTGAATGGATAAATCGTTCAATAACTTCTCTATCTTTCTGTGATAAAAGAGTAAACTCATCATCACTTTCTTTATAGCGTTCTTCCAAATCCTCAATCGAAACAGTTTTGTTTCCCACTCTTTTAGAAAGAGCCAACGATAAAGCTTTAAATGGTTTCACTATTTTTATAATATCTTGTTTACGACTATTCTTCTTTAATAACTCAAAACATTTATGACATGTAAAGAGATTTAAAACATTTAAAGAGAGTCCCATCGCCTCTTCTAACGGATAACCATCATTCATATAATCTAAAATAGAAATAATAAATTTTTCTAATGAGAATGGGTTGACACCTTCAAGTTCTTTTAAAAGTATTATACAAACATCTTGAAGTTTTTTCTTTGCATCAGTATCAAGCAGTTCACTCTGAACCGTCTCGATGATGGATTCAAAATCCCTTTCCAAATCATCAGGAGTTAGAGTGTTAATATCATTTAATGTATCAATCGTATGATTGGTAATAAAAACCAAATAAGATACACTCTCAAGAGTTACAGAGGTATCTTGAATATTTTCATTTCGATACTGTGCCATCACTTCATGGTTTACTTTAATAATATTATTCGTCTGACTGTTGCTCTCTAACCTCTCATCAACAAGAATTAAAATTTCATTATGTTCATGTACTGAGAAATATTCTAAAATAGCATCAAATATCTTTTGAGGATAGTTTCTAAGTATGAACTTTCCACTATCTTCAAAAGTTGCCATGCTACTTTCTAAAAGAATCTTCTGAACGAGATAATTACCAATAATATTCATACTCTATTTCCTCCCATATCTATTGACCACATAAGCATACCCATCTGACTTACTTTCAAGCAATCCCAAGGCTCGTAATCGTTCAAAAAGTCGCGTTTCATTCTTTTTAAAATCATTTTCAGAATATGCTTCAACTAATAAAACCGAGTGTTTATTACTAATAATAAAACCATATTTCTGATAGAGAATATCTATGAAATCATGAAAAGGAATACGCTTCTCTACATTAAGAAGAACCAATGTTTTAAGCCATTCATCACTTGCCAAGTATCTATAGCTATTTGTCTTTTTAACACTTGCTAACCCTGTTCCTTTAAGAAGAATTCTATGAATAGGAAGGAGTTCATTTTTAACTTTAAAATAGATTTTTTTCCAAACTTGACCCTTGATTTTTTCAAGTTCTATCTCTTCTTCATACTCATCATCTTCATTACTATAATTGAGTTCTTCATCTAGTTTTTTAAGTAACATATCTTTATCAGTAATATCACTGAGAGGCAAAAAATACGCATTTAATGCACTTTTTAAAGCTTCTATAGGAGAGTCTTCATTTATTTTATAAATCTGTCGAGATGCTCTTCGTACATGGTCACTTTTAGGAGCTAAAAGCTCTATAGGATAAACTACTTTCTCTTCTCCATTTTTTAAAAGCGTACTTTTTTGAGTCTCTTGTGCAATAGTTAAAATAAAATGCACCATATAAAAAGAGGCGATAGAAGAGAAATAATAAAAAATATCATTTTGAGAAATATTTGAACGCATAAGTATAATTAAATCATCAACAAGCTCATCAAATACTTGATGAGACTCTACACTTAAAAACCCT
>LBBO01000001.1_pt126 | contig 10288 bp, 10 predicted proteins | sample 329191 | NCBI WGS metagenome assembly LBBO01 (sample SAMN03174413, study PRJNA266758) | hydrothermal vent metagenome | biome: marine hydrothermal vent; feature: marine hydrothermal vent chimney; material: microbial mat material; isolation source: microbial mat from marine hydrothermal vent...
TTTTTCTTCCTCAGCTATAGTTGAAAACTATTATAAAAATTTATCGGAAGAGTTGACTCATTGAAAGATATTTAAATTTAACACAATATTTTTTAATACAAAAACCAAAAGAGGAATTTTACTGCCAACCGTAGGTGTGATATGGTTACACCTACAAAAAACTACCCTCTATTTTTCATAAAAATCAAAGCTCCCAACTCTGCTCCTACATCATTAGAGACCACGCCACACTTCACTTTAAAAAGGTGAAAAATTCTCTCATCTCCTACATTTTCTAAACACTCATAGTTTCCCATGCCTTTGGCGATGATTAGGTCTATGCTGTTGTAAAGCTTCATGAACGCATCACTGGCATGCTCGTATGCCAAACCAGGGGTGTCGACTCCTGAGTCCACTAAGTTAGCTACACTATCTATACCTATCTCTTTGGCTTCTGTTAATGTTACGTCATTAATAATGGGTTTTCCTCTTACAGCATAGTAGAGTTTTAACTGGGGGTACTCTTTTTTAATCTGCTCCAAAAGTAGTTTATCAAAAACATGTTCGCCAACATTGTCACCAACAAGCATAAAAGTTTTTGCCTCTTTTAGAGATTCAAAAAAAAGTGTTTCATCGTTAATAGAGAAGTCGGTATCAAATACTTTTTCAAACTCTTTGGTCAAGTCAAAATGGTTGGGTGTAGCAAAGTCAATAACATTTCCAGCCACAGCAGCTTTAATGGCATCGGAACTTGTTTTGACCTGCTTTTTAACACTTGGTAGAAGTTTCATTGCCTCTTGGGTTGAAAGCTCCTTAAGAACCTTATAGACATCATCACTATCTGTAAAAGAAGCCAGTCTTGGGTACAAATCAGCAGCAGCCACAGGAGGAGAAACTTCTGGATAATTGGCAATAGAAGCAGAAGCTACTTGCATCATTTTTTTAGACGTTGTTTCATCGAGATTTAGATTTTTTGCTACGCGTAGGGATTGGTTTAATAAGCAGGATAAGCAGTCAGATTTGAGGTTCATATGGTCTCTTTTAGAGAAATTATAGCGATATAGGATTTAAAAAAGAAGAGAATAGGAAGTTATGACTCGAATAGTCATCCCCAAGCTAGAGCTTGGGAATGAGAGTGGATATAAAAAACTATATACCGAAGTTTGTTGCTCGAATCATCTCTGTAAGATACTCAAGAAGTGGGTCAACATAGAACATTGAACCTACAGTTACAAACACAGCCAAACCAAGAATGCTCAATAGAGGTTTAGAAACGTTGTAATATGTAGTCTCTTCTGTTACTTGATCTGTTGGCTCTTTTAAGAACATATAAACAATCAACTTCAAGTAGTAGTAAGCTGCAATTGCTGAGTTAAGACCCATAACAATGGCTAACCAAATAAACCCTGCATCAATGGTTGCAGACATAAGGTAAACCTTACCCCAGAATACTGAGAATGGAGGAACACCAGCCAATGACAACATGAACAGTCCCATAACTACAGCACCCATTGGCATGATTTTAACCATTCCTGAGAACTTCTCATAGGGGTGATCGTATCGTGCATGGTGAACTCTGTGTTTGTGTCTGCTTACCCATAACATTGCAAATGCTCCAAGGTTTGTAAACATAAAGAGTCCATAGTACAAGAATATACCAACGTTTGCTTTCTCTGTTGCTAGAGCAATGGCAACCATTACAAAACCAGCATGAGAGATAGACGAGTACGCCAACATACGTTTAACATCTTCTTGAACCAGTGCCATTAAGTTTGCCAATGTCATGGTAAGAACGGCCAAGATAATGATCATCGTCTGAACCCACATAATTTGAAGCTCAATAAACATCTCAAAAATTCTCATAGATACAACAAATGCTGCCACTTTAGGAACAACTGACATGTAACCAGCCAAAGGAGCTGAAGCACCTTCGTAAACATCTGGCGCCCATGTATGGAATGGGAACAATGAAAGTTTAAATGCAAATGCAGTTAATAACAACCCTGCACCACCAAGCAAGAGCATCATCATTCCAGGTTCAGCCATTCTAGTCTGAATGGCAGCTGCAATTTGGTACAACTCTAAACTTCCAGAGATACCATAAAGAATTGCAGAACCCATAGTAAAGAAAGCTGCTGCTAAAGCACCCATAGTAAAGTACTTTACAGCTGCTTCAAATGAGTTGTGTCTGTTGTGAAGTGCAATCAAAGTATAGAGTGACAATGATGCTGTTTCTAAACCAATAAAGATAAGAATCAAGTTGTCTGAACTCACCATAAACTGGAATCCAGCAATCATAAACATAAACAGTGCAAAGAATTCAGGATACGAATACTCATGGAATCTCTTAGAAGTCAATGCCAATGGAATAAAGAGCATTGATGCCACCAAGATAAGTACCTGTGACAAAATCGAAAGACCATCAACCAACATTACATCAAAGAAACCTTTTTCATCAGGTCCAAAGTTTAACCCCAAGGTTGCACCTAAATCTATAACCAAAATAAGAATTGTCAACATAACATAAAGAGATTTATGAATATTCTCTTTAATTAAATCTATTATCAAAATAATCAAACCACCACCAATAGCAATAAGCATTGGCATAAGGGTCGCCATATTAAGCATTTCCATAGTAATGCTTTTAGGATCTATAAACATTATTTTACCTCCTTTTTACTCACGATGATAGCCTCTTTAGTAGACTCTAACTCTGCGTGATTTTCCATCTGAATAAGTAATGCTTTAACAGAGTTATCAATTGGTCCTAAAACTGGTTTAGGATAAATACCCAACCATACGACAATAGCAACAAGTGGAAGAAGTGCTGTAAGCTCTCTACCATCTAAATCTTTTAAACCTAAGTTCTTCTTATGCCTAACTGGTCCAAAGAATGACTTCTTAAAGAGTGCCAACATATAAACTGAACCAATAATGATGGTAGAACCAGCAATGATTGTACCAATAACAGATACTTTATAGAAACCTAAAAGTACCAAGAACTCACCAACAAAACCAATGGTTAATGGTAAACCAACTGATGCCATAAGCATCACACCAAATACAGTTGCATAAACTGGCATAACAGCTGCTAAACCACCAAACTCATCCATCATCTTGGTTCCTGTTCTCTCGTAGATAACACCTACAAGCATGAACAGAGCCCCTGAAACAATTCCATGTGACAACATTAAGAAGATGGAACCACCAAGTCCCTCTGCATTCATTGCGAATACACCAATCATAATAATACCCATGTGTGAAACAGACGAGTAGGCAATAACTTGCTTCATATCTTTTTGTGCAAAGGCTACCATCGCTGTATAAACAACCATAATTAATGAAAGTGTCATAATAAATGGTGTAAATGTTACCGATGCATCTGGTAAAATTGGTAATGAAAATCTAACAAAACCATAAGTACCCATTTTAAGAAGTACGGCTGCTAAGATTACAGAACCAATAGTTGGTGCTTGACCGTGAGCCCATGGTAACCATGTATGGAAAGGGAACATAGGAACTTTGATGGCAAAACCAGCAAAGAACGCTAAGAACAACCAGAACTGTTGGTCTGTTGTAAGCTTCAATGTATACCAATCTAAAAGGTTAAATGACCAAACACCTGACTGAACGTAGAACAGGTATGCCATGGCTAAAAGACCCACCAACATTACCAATGAACCAGCAAAGGTGTAAAGGAAAAACTTAACAGCAGCGTAAACTCTGTCTGGTCCACCCCATGCTCCAATAATATAAAGCATTGGAACCAATGAAAGCTCCCAGAACAAGTAGAAAATAATTGCATCCAGTGAAAGAAAAACTCCTACCATTGTCATCTCTAAGAAAAGAAGAGAAACAATCATGTTTTTCATGTTCTTAGTATCATCACGTAGTAAGATAATTCCTAAAAGGGTAATTAATGCTGCCATGATTACAATGAACAATGAAATACCATCAACCCCTACATTATATGAAATACCAAACTGTGAAATTACTGGTATAAACTCTGTAAACTGCATACCAGGGTTAGAGATATCGTATGATGCCCATAATCCAAGTGCAAGTATTAATTCAACTGCTGCAACAGAAACACCATATGCTTTCGCAGAGTTCTTATCAACAACAAATCCTAAAATCCCTGCTAATGCAGGGAAGAATATTAATATACTTAATATATGATCCATATCTTCTCCTTAACCTATAAGTGCAGTAATGGCTGCAGCGACTATCAATAACAATGCACCAATACCCATCCAGTTTAAGTATACTGAAAGACTACCTGTCTGCATACCTCTTGAAACATCCCCTGATTTATAGAACATTTTTCCAATAAGGTCAACTGACCCATCGACTACTGCTTTATCTATTGCCCAGAACTTTTTTGATGCGATTGTATAAGGTTGAACAATGAACTCATCGTAAAACTTAGGAACATAATACTGATTTTCTACCAGTTTATAAAGGAATGAAGCTTCAAACTCTTCATCTCTTTTCCATGCGTGTGCACCTTTACCTGCATACTTTTTATAAGCAATAATAATTCCTGTAACAGCAACAACAACAACAAGTAGACCAAGTATCCATGCAATATGATGCGTTGCCTCACTCATTACGTAATCAGGCATAATTGCAGAGTTAGATGTAATAAATGCTTGGAAATCTTTCATGAACCAACCAAATGAGATAGCAAGAATAGCCAATGGTGCCATTGCTACCAACACATACTTGTACATATCGTGTGGGTGGAAACCTAAAGCTTTATAACGCTCTTCACCATGGAAGGTAAAGAATACTTGTCTAAAGCTATAGAATGCTGTCATACCAGCAGTAATAACCAAAATACCCCAAATAATAAATGAACCATCATTAAATGCTGTTTCAATAATCGCATCTTTTGAGTAGAAACCTGCCATAATTGGAAGACCTGCAAGTGCAAATGAAGCGATACCCATATAGATATATGACCCCATCATTATTTTTTTCATTCCACCCATTTTGAAGATATCTAGCTCATCATCCATGGCGTGCATAACGTTACCAGCACCAAGGAAAAGTAAGGCTTTAAAGAATGCGTGAGCTGCAAGGTGGAAAAGTGCTATCCAATACGCACCAAGTCCAGCAGCTGCAAACATATACCCCAACTGAGAAAGGGTTGACAATGCAACAATTCTTTTTATGTCTCTAGCATTAAGTGCCATGGTTGCTGCATAGAAAGCAACAAATGCACCCAATGCTGCAATAAACATTGAAACTCCAGCAACAGCATCTAAACTAAAGAGAGGGTTGGCTCTAATAACCAAGAATACCCCAGCCGTTACCATAGTAGCAGCGTGAATAAGAGCAGAAACAGGTGTAGGACCTTCCATCGCATCGGTTAACCAAGTATGAAGAGGGAATTGAGCTGATTTACCCATTGCACCAATAAAGAGTGCAATAGCAATCGCTACCAAGATTCCATCTGCTAGGTTAGGCATCGCTGCAAATACAACGTCGTACTGTAGAGAACCAATGTTCCAGTAGATAAGGAAGATACCAACCAACATACCAAGGTCAGCAATACGGTTCATAATAAATGCTTCATTTGCTGCCCAAGATGGAGAAATTGACGGATTCTCTTCAAAAGTTTTGTCCTCTTTATGATACCAAAAACCAATCAGTAACCATGAACAGACACCAACACCTTCCCAACCTATAAATAGACCAGCGAAGTTATCAGACATTACTAAAATCATCATTGCAAAAACAAATGCTGAAAGGTAAGCAAAAAATCTGTTATACCCTTTATCATGATTCATATATCCTGTTGAGTAAATATGAACAATGGTTGAAACCAAAGTAACAACCACCATCATGGTAACAGATATTTGATCAACTACAAAACCAAACGGGATACTTAAATCACCAGCCGATATCCATTCCATCATCGTAACATGAACAGGTCCATGAGTTGCAACATGTAGAGCCAAAGTTGCAGAAGCAATAAACGAAACTGCTAAGAGTCCCGAAGCTACAATACCAACTACGTGTGTTTTAGGACTTCTAGCAAAAAAGAGTCCTGCAAACAATGATCCAACAAAAGGAGCAAAGAGTGCAATATATACTAAACTTTCCATTATTCCTATCCTTTCATTGTTGAGATAACATCAAGGTCTAATGAACCATACTTTTTATAAAGTACAATTAAAAGTCCCAAACCAACAGCAACTTCTGATGCTGCAACAGCGATAACAAAAAAAGCAAACATCTGACCAGATAAATCACCATAATAGTTTCCAATAGCTGCAAACGCAATGTTTACAGCATTTAACATAATTTCTGTAGCAAAGAAGAGCATCAAAAGATTTTTTCTTCTTAGGACTCCTACAAAGCCTATACTGAACAGTATTCCTGAAAGTATAAGGTAATGACTAACTCCAATTTCAAACATTATGATTCTCCTTTGTCAAGTTCTATTTTCATCTCTTCATCAGTGGTTTCATTTTCAGTTAAAGAGTAATCCATTTTTTTACCAGCCAAAATAATACCTGCAATCATCGCTACAAGTAACATAAGTGCTGCAACTTCAAAAGGAACCAAATATTTAGTAAATAAGACCAATCCAACATCTTGGGCATTACCATAAGCTCCTAGACCTTCTGCCAATCCAACTGGATAAAGTGCTTGAATATTCTCACCAATAATCGGTGCTGAAAACATAACCACAAAGACCAATGCCATCAATCCACCAAGTAAAAATACTATGGCTTGATTACCATGTTTCTCTTTAACATCTTTGGTTGCATCAAAGAACATCATAGCAAATGCATAAAGTGCCATAACAGCACCTACATAAGCGATCAGTTGAACAACACCTAAGAAATCTGCTCCCAAAAGGAAGAAGAATCCTGAAATCATTACCATTCCTGCTGCTAAAGCTGTCATGGCATAAAGAACATTTTTACTTAATGCCGTAATCAAAAACAAAACTGTCGTTGATATGGCAAAAACATAAAAAGCTATAAATTCATACATATCTTCTCCTTTTAGTACGCTAGAGGCGTTTTTTTAATATTTTCATCAGCATTTGGACTAATCGCACCAAAACCATCATACTCTTGCTGAAGGTTCAGTTGATCAATCGGAGTCAACATATCTTCAAAGAGTGAGAAACTTGCTCTCTGCTCCGAAGCTGTCTCATAACGAGGTCCATGTACAATTGCCAACTCAGGACAAACTTCTGCACAATATCCACAGAATATACATCGACCAAAGTTAATGGTGTACTCTGTCACCTCTTTACGCTGATTTTCATCATATTTTGTATCCATAGAAATACAATTAGAGATACAAATTTTCTCACAAAGGCCACAACCGATACATCGGTAATGACCAGACTCAAGCAGTCTCAACATATCATGAATGGCTCTATATCTTGGAGAGATAGGCAACTTCTCAAATGGATATTTGGTTGTATGCATTTTACCTCTAAAGAGAGCATTAATCATCTCTCTAAATGTTACCCAAAGCCCTACGAAAAGCTCTGGTTTAAATGTTCGTGAAACAACTTGATTAAACTTTCCCATTCCTGTTGTAGGAGTAGTATCTAAATCCAAAGTCTTATAGTTTTGTGTTCCAACATTTCTATTTTTAAATTGTTCTAAACTCATATCTGCTCCTTACTGTGCTATCATTATCACAATACCTGTGATAACTACGTTTATAACGGCTAATGGCATGAGAACTTTCCAACATAACCACATTAACTGATCTGGTCTTACGTGAGGCCAAGCTGCTCTTACCCATAACATAAAGAAAAATGAAAACGCAATCTTACCAATAATCATAATCCAACCTGGAATAAACCAAAAGTCATTGTATCCACCAAGAAAAACAATTGATGCCACAACACCAATGGTAATCATGTTGGCATACTCACCAATGAAGAAAAGACCCCATCTCATACCAGAATACTCTGTTACATATCCAGAGATAATCTCTGCTTCATGCTCTAGTAAGTCAAATGGTGTTCTGTTGGTCTCTGCAAAACCTGCAATGAGAAAAAGCACAAATGCTACTGGCTGATAAACCACCAACCACATTCCATCAGATTGAGCATTATTAAAGTCAACAAATGAGAGTGACCCAACCATCATAATAGGTGCTAAAATAGATAAACCTGTTACAACTTCATAAGATAAAAACTGAATGGCTGTTCTTGCACTTCCGATAATACCCCATTTGTTTGACTGTGCCATACCAGCTAAAAGTGGTCCATAAAGACCAGCTGCCATCATACCAAGAACAAACAAGATACCAACATTAATATCTGATGCAATTGACGGTACAAAAACATCTATAAAGGGTACGGTAAAGTCAGGAAAAACTGGTACAGCTGCCAAGGCAATAAATGCCGTGGCTGCCGTAATAACAGGAGCAATAGCAAATATAAACTTATTGGCATGTTGAGGAATAATATCTTCTTTGGTAAAAAGTTTAATACCATCTGCTGCCAACTGTAACAGTCCATGAGGACCAACATGCATTGGTCCATATCTTCTTTGCATAAATGCAAGTATTTTTCTCTCTATATATGTACCAAATCCTGCAAGTGCTGCAATAACGGCTAAAATCAAAACAGCTTTGATGATAACCCCTGCAGCAGTTACTTCAGGTAATAGTGTTGCGTCCATATTTATACCTCCTTAATTGTTACTGTTTGATATCTTGACTCACCAAAGAGTTCATAAATATTTTCAGCAGATTTAAAATCTGGAATGGCAACAATGTCACCTTCCATTCTATCATCAACCACTACATCCAATGTCAAAGAGCCTTTTTCAAACTCAACCGATACTTTTTTACCCAAAGATTCAGCTCTTGCAGGACTTGCATAAAGTGCAAATGCTTCAAAAATCTGATGTGCTTTATCGGAGAAGTCGTTAAACTGTCTTTGAGGGTTACATCGATAAGCAATATCACCATCCAATGCTTTAGAGTCATCAAACTTATCAACTGAAATTTCTCCAGCATCTGTTGATGTTGTTTCAAGTAAATAACCTCTATGCTCTGTTCCATCATTTGCATAATGGTTTGGTAAAGAATCAAACTCTACAGCTTTAAAACCTTTTGCTGTTGGCAAATGTTCTGTCCAAAGAATGGTCTCTTTTGGTGCAGAAGCCAACGCTCTTACAATATCGTTAAGCTCATAACCATGGTACTCAACAGCTGCATTGGTAGGAGTAACTCTTTTATGCATATTGGTCAATGTACCCTCTTGTTGGTTCATCGCAGGGATATCCAAATCACCATCTCCAAGTGCAGAAAGTCTAAAGTCTCCTGCCTCATTATAACCGATAGTATAACCATTTGCCTCATCATCAAGGTCACAAATAAGTGCCACACCCAATGAGTTGGTTTTTGGTGGAATCATCGCTACTTTTACATCTGATGACGCTTCAAGTACAGCAATTAACTTAGCAATGTTTTCAGCTTTTTCATGGAAGTATAAATCTTCACCAACCATTAATGAAAAAGTTTCTTTCTTTTTCATCATCTTGTCAAAACCTTTTTCAAAAGCAGCAGAGTCGCCACCAAGAAGTTCAACAAAATCTGTATCGAGTTGGTCTTTAACCGATGACGGAAGTTTGTCTTGGTCTGCAAACAGTTTAATAATGAAAAGTAACGCTGCCTCTTCATGTCCAACTTTATGAGCAAACATCTCAATGTTTTTACCAAAAGTAGGAATCAAAGTATCTCCAACTGGGTGAAAGTAAAGACCTGCACCTTTATTTAGTTTTTGAACATTATTAAAGGCATAACGTGCATTTGGGTTATCATTTCTTAAACTTGACCCAACAGACATTACAAAATCAGTTGCCATAACTTCTTTAAAATCTAAAGAGTATAGTGAATTTCCAGATGCTTCCGTATAGAAATTTAAAAATCGCTGGAACGCTCTTGCTTCACGATTAATCAACTTTAAACCCAATTTTTCTTTTAACGTCTGGAGCATCAAAGCTTCTTCATTTGTAATCACTGAGTTAAAGTTAATAACCTTAGCTTTTTTAAAGGCTTCCATAGCAGAGGCAAATGCAGCTTCATCTTTGGTCGCTGTTTTATTTTCAAAATCATAACCAAATCGCCCTGCTCCACAAAGAGAAACATAGTTCCACTCATTGGTTACACGGAAGATTTTTTCAGTTCTATCTTCAATAGAAGCTGGTTTTGTCTCATAATAAATCTGACAACCAGAACTACAATGCGCACAAGTTGCAGGAATTTTCTTTAAATCCCAAGCATTTGATGTATAGACAAAATCTTTAGATACCAA
>LBBO01000004.1_pt12 | contig 10286 bp, 10 predicted proteins | sample 329191 | NCBI WGS metagenome assembly LBBO01 (sample SAMN03174413, study PRJNA266758) | hydrothermal vent metagenome | biome: marine hydrothermal vent; feature: marine hydrothermal vent chimney; material: microbial mat material; isolation source: microbial mat from marine hydrothermal vent chimney...
CATGACTCTTTCTCTACTCATGCTAATGATGTGAGTCTTATGTCAAAGGTTTTAAGAGAGAGCTTTATAGAGTTACATGAAAAACCTATTTTAGAAGCATTTACTGCTGATGTTAAAGATGCATTTGACATAGATGAAAAAACGATACCTTATGTAAAAAAAGAGGCATTTAATCTTAGTGAGATAAAAAAAGCAGATTATTTTTTCTCATAAAGTAAAAAACAAAAAAAGAGAGACACCTTGGATTAGGTATCTCGTTAGCCATCACAGGTACGAAGTTTGTACACATAGAGCCTCATCTACTACGCCAACCAGTGTAATGGTGGCAAGAATAAGGTATCTAGTGGGTGTTGTGGGTAGTCTATAATCATGTGTTTGTACTCCTTGTATTTGTACGGTATTTTGGACTCTTTCGAGTATCCTGAGCCTTTACGGCAGTAGCATTGAAACAGCATTACTTCTCTAAGATAATGCAGATAAGTTCACATAGTGGATTAGCCATTTTTTCTCCTTAATTAAAATTGTTTGGACTCTTTGGTTCGAGTATCCTTGGTCATCTCAGACATTTTTCTTCTTTAGTCGCCACTTGGAAAATCTCGCAGACCTTAGTCTTTGAAAAGTTCTTTACCGACACATATTGCTATGGGTATAAGTATAGGAAACATTTTTATCCTTTGTTTATTAAATAGATTTGGACTCTTCGTTTTGAGTATCCGTAAGCCATCTCAGACATTTTTCTTCTTTAGTTACCACTTCGGAAAATCCCTTAGACCTTAGTCTTTAAGAAGTTCTTTACCAGTAACAATCGTCACAACAGCCACAAGTATTTGGGCACATAATGGAATTGGTATCATTTTCTCTCCTAATATAAAATAGATTTGGACTCTTTGGTTCGAGTATCCGTTGACCATTCCAGGCATTTTTCTTCTTTAGTCACCACGTTAAAAATCTCTCAGACCTTAGTCCTTTAAAAGAGCAGCAACAGCCGTTATAATAATTATAATACTCATTTTTTCTCCTAATATAAATAGATGTGGACTCTTTGGTTCGAGTATCCGTTGACCATTCCAGGCATTTTTCTTCTTTAGTCACCACGTCGAAAATAGTAACAGGTTCTACAGGGTTGCGTTTATCCGTTTTGGAATGACGGTTACAAGTGTATCTTCCTGAAATACCCCATAAAAGTTAGGAAACGACGGCAGAGGCACACGGTGTTTATTACGTAATTGTAAGTTAAACAAATCACGCTCTAATAGTCGTATGGCATTCTTTATGTGCGTTGTACTGTATGAGGTAAATCCAAAGACACGTTGCAAGAAACGCTCACCAGCATGGTAAGTTATGTGCATTGGTTCTCCGATTAAGGTTTTATACTTTTGGACTCTTCGTTTTGAGTATCCGTTGACCATCTCAGGCATTTTTCTTCTTTACACACCACTTGCTAAATAATTATTTTTATTCTCTTTTATGGTTTAATGCTTTGAATTTTCAAAAACCTTGTAGAAAATAAAAAAAGTTTTATCTATTTGTATCTATATTCGTTTTTTTTAAATATATTTAAATATATGAAGATAGAATGGCTTAATGCTTAATTTGAAAGAGTAGTAATTATGATTAAAAAAAACAAAGTATTTTTCTTCTTGGAGGGCATGACCTTGAGATGCTTACTGTAAAAAAAGTTTTAGCAGAAGAGGACGTACCTTATATTGATAAAAATCTTAATTGGGGTGCAAAACTTTCTGCTTATGCAGATGATTTAACAGAGCATAGTGACAAAACTATTTATGGCATAGAACTCATAGAAGACATTAGCCCTCCAAAAAACTACAAACAAATAGACCACCATAATGAGTTCACAGATAAAGAGTCGAGTCTTTTTCAAGTGCTTAAACTTTTAGGAAAAGAACCCACGCGAGAACAAGAGCTTATCTCAGCCAATGATGTGGGACACATAGAAACCATGCGTTGTTATGGTGCAAGTGAAGAAGAGATAAAAAGCATACGTCAAAGAGAACGTACCATTCAAGGTGTTAGCCAAGCAGATGAAGTAAAAGCACTTGAAGAGATAAAAACCGTTGAACTCCAAAACAATGTGCATGTCATAAAAACTACCTTAAATAGCTTTTCACCCATTGTCGACAACTATAGCCAACGACCTCTTTTAGTGTATAGCAAAAAAAGTTTGACCTATTATGGAGACATAGCATTTTTAAAAAAGAAGTATAAAGAAGAGATAAAAAACAAAGAGGCATATCATGGTCAAGGTTATTTTGGTTTTGATAGTAAACATGTAGGTTCGGTAACACCGAACAAATTAGTTAAGAAGATTGTGAAATTGAAAGAAGAGAAAAGGCTTTACAGTTACCACCAGTTTATGTTTCCATTTCGGTTTGATAAAATAATTGAAAAAATTACAGATAAGCATGAATTTTACAGAGAACACAGTTTTGATGACCGTGTTAAAATAGATGATGCTTTTAAAGATAGTTTAGAAAAAGATAAGTGGGAGTACCAAAAGTTTAAAGTTGAAAATCATCTTGATTATAATGAGCTAACCTATTTTCATGATTTTGTAAAAGATGCTCTATTTAATACAGCAGATTTTAAAAAAGATGCTACTTCTTATTTTTTTGAAAAAAGTATTAAAGATGATGCTACATTTGAGCTGAAAGTAAAAGATAAAGAAGCTTATGTTTTAGACCTAACAGGCATTACTTTACGTCTTTTTGACACAGGCATAGGCATACTTTCCTTTGAAGTAGAAAACAGTAAATATTCAAACATAGAAGATGTTCTAAAAATTAATGATTATGGGCGTAGGGTCTATCCTCAATTTTTAGGTGATGCGTTTAGCGTTGAGGCTACAAAAGGGGCTTTTTTACCTGAATATGTAAGAGTAAATGGGATTGAAGAGCGTTTTTGTTCTATCTATAAAGAAATAAAACTAGCCAATTATATTGTAGATATTCTAGGAGAGAGTTTTTCTAGTGATAAATCTAAAATAGACAGCCACTATATTCAACCGATTATAGATGACAGAATGTTTGTTTTGTGTTGGTATGGAAATGATGCTTTGGTTACTTGTACACAAAAAGATATAAAAAATGAAAACTGGTACAAGTATGTTTTTGTAGATGGTCAAGATATTACCGTGCAAGATGATGAAATGCACAAAAAATTTATAGAAAAAGCGACTTATAAACGCTGGAAAACTCATGGAACTTTTTTTGGTATTACCCGTTATTCTTTTGTCTGTTTGAGTATAAATAATGACTTTACAAATAATGTGTTACCCCTTCCTCACATGAAAACCATGTATTTTCAAATGCTTACACTTTTACTGGTGCAACGTGCGTCACTGTTACGTTTTTCAGGGGAAATTACAGCCATTTCAGATGTAAGGGGAGAGAAAAGCCCTTCTATTGAGAATATCTCTTCTTTGTTTAAAAACTATCTGCGTTTTGTAAATAAACTCTACTTTAAAGAGGTAACAGCTCAAGATCAAGGAATAGAACTTTATGACAAAGCCATAGATATTTTAAATATTAAAAGAGATGTAGAAGATTTACGCCAAGAGATAGGTTCACTTAATAGCTATGCCTTTTTAGAGCAAGAGCGTGAGGAGAAAGAGCAGATGAATAAGTTGAGTAAATTAGGGTATTGGTTTCTACCTCCAACGCTATTAACAGGTATTTTTGGGATGAATATTTTTCCAGATAGTTGGCTAAAGTTTATTCAAGATTTTTTAGAAAAATTATTTTAAAATAAAAACAAGGAGAAAAAATGAGTAAATACAAGTCATCGTTTACCCTAAAGCAACACACCCCCATGATTCACTTCCAAAGTGACCAAAGTGGTGCAACGCTTAGGGCTACAGAGTTGAAACCTAAGTTTGATAGGTTTTTGTTGGAACATGTGGAGGGTATAGATTTTAAAGAAAATGCCAATGGGCATAAGTCTTTGGATTATAAGGTGAAGATAGAGGCAAAAACACAAATGTCTGATATTGAAACCATAAATTCACGAAATGGAAAAACCATACCCAATCCACTCTTTTTTGGAAATATGGGAGATGGAGAGAACAAACGTTTCTCTATGGCTTCTACTATTAATATAGAGTTTTTCTCTTTTAATTCAGAAGTTTTAAAAGCTATTAAAAATAACTTTGAATCTTTTTTAGCCAATACTAATTTTGGAACACGACAGAGTAAAGGGTTTGGTAGTTTTTACCTGAAAAAACCATTTGATATTAGCCTAATAGAGCATAAAGTTTATAGTTTTAGTTCTAGTGAAAAAGAGTGGCAAGAAGATATAAAATTTTTCTATGCTTTCTTACGAGCAGGAATAAATACAGCCAACTTTGGAGGTATTTATGCCAAAGCCGTGATTTTTGCTTATGCTAAAAGTCAAAACATTACTTGGGATAAAAAAGCAATTAAAAACTTTTATTTAGACAACAATAAAAATATAGAAAATGAAAAGCTTATGCGAGATTTATTTGGTCTCTCTTCTAGTCAAAGTTGGATGTCGTATAAAGCCACCATCACCAAAGAGCATACAGAAAAAGAGATAGATAGGTTTAAATCTCCTATTACTTTTAAGCCAGTTTTAGAAAATGGACAAATGCGTATCTATTTTTGGGCAGATAAAAGTGTAGAGAAAATTTTAAATAAAGAGTTTATAGTGAAGTTTGATAGAAAGAGTGGATTAAAATTAAAAACACCAACATCATTTACTTTTGATGACTTTTTTGAATTTGCATTTAATTTAGATTTATCGAAACATATAGATTCAGAATATCACAACAATGGACAATATACGAAACTTGTAAGAATGTTCAAAGAGATTAAGGAGAGTAAGTGACCTACATTACATTAACCATTGGACCAATTTATAAAACATTAAAAGATGCCAAAAAAACCAGAGAGCTTTGGGGTGGGTCTTACTTTTTTTCTTATATTATGAAACAGATAATAGATCAGTTTAAAGAGCGTGAGTTTGTAGTGCCTTATATTAAAGATGAAAATATTTTTAGTCAAGAAAATGGGATTGGGCTTTTTCATGACCGATTTATTTTTGAAGCTAAAGAGGGAGACAAAGAGCGACTTTATGAGACAGTAGAAGAGGTACTCAAAGGATTTTCTTCTGATAGCAATGTTGATTATGATTTTTTAAAAAACTATTTACAAATCCATATTGTTGAAAAGGTTTTAGAAGAGGGAGCAAACCCTATTTTAGAGCTTAGTCCTTATCTTGATACGGCTGAACTCTTTTTCTCTGTGGCTCAATATGAAGAAAACTTGTTAAGTAAAATGTTAAAAGGCAATAACTCTTTTTTAAGCAATGAAGCATTTGGAGAGAAAAAGAAATTTCCTTCACTTCCCCAAATTGCCCTTCATGATATGATAAAGAAGTACCCTGAGATAAAATCTAACCTTAACTATGATGAAGATGAGTCTATTTATGAAAATGATAAGTATGCGTTTAAACCCTATCATAAGTACTATGCCATTGTTCATGCTGATGGTGATAGCATGGGTAAAGTAATTGAAACTTTAAAAGGAAAAGAAGCATTTCAGGACTTTTCTAAAAAACTTTTTGATTATGGGGTAGAAGCTCACGCATTTATTAAAAGTTATGGTGGGGAAACCATTTTTGCAGGGGGAGATGATTTGCTCTTTTTTGCTCCTGTGGTCAGTGATGACAAAACCATTTTTACCCTTTGTGATGAGATTTCACAAGATTTTAATGAAAAGTTTAAAGGAACAGAAGCATCACTCTCTTTTGGTGTGGCTATTCAATACTACAAGTTCCCACTTTATGAAGCACTTGAAAAGAGTAGAAAACTGCTCAACTCTAAAGCAAAAAGTGGTCTTAAAAACAACATTGCATTTTCGGTAACCAAACATAGTGGACAGACTTTTAACGCCATTATCCATAAAGGTAAAAATGAAAAAGAGCTGTATGAAAACTTTAAACTCTTCTCTTCAAACATTCATGGTGGCGAAGATATGGACAACTTTTTGCACTCTATTCATCATAAAATAGAGAGCAATAAAACAATTCTTTCTCAAATAGGTCATTCAAAAGAGAGACTAAAAAACTTTTTTGACAACTACTTTAACAAAGAGGTTCATGATGAACATTATAGAGCATTTTTTGAACAGCTTATTGACTTTATGTTGGAAGCGTACAAAAGTGAAAACAAAGAAGAAGCACTAGAACGGGTCTATGCTACGCTTCGATTTATAAAATTTGTTCAAGGAGATAAAGCATGAAATATCTAGTAACATTAAAACCTTTAGAGCCTTTTTTGTTTGGTGGAGACCAAACCTTTGGAACATTGGGTAGTGCAGAGCTAGGAAGTTACCTTGTACGGTCTCGACAATTTCCACAACAAACAGCACTTTTGGGAATGCTTAAAAAAGAGTTAATGACCCAAGCAGGGCTTTTGACTCGTAAACGACGAGGGGAATGGGTTGACAAACATAAAACCATAGAGGCTACCAATCTTGTAGGTTTTGAAAAGTTTGATATGAACGCTAACGTGTTGCAAGATTTTGGACTTATTGAAGCATTAAGCCCTGTTTTTCTAATACAAAATAAAAAACGATACATTAAAAAAGTAAACATAGATGCTTTTACTTATGCTGATGGTCTTTTAAAAGGCTATAACCCTAAACAAGATATTTATGATAATTTTGTCTCTTTAGATGATGAAAAAACACTTAAAAGTGACAATATTTTTAAGGATGTTCAACAGACAGGAAACAAAAAAGGTGGAGAAGAGAATTCACTTTTTAAAAAGACCTCATATTTATTAACTGATGGTTTTGTCTTTGCTTTTTACCTAGAGTTAGAAACTGAACTAAAAAGTGCCATGGTAAGCCTTGGGGCAGACAGGTCAGCTTTTATGATGTCGGTTTGTGAAGACAGTAGCACTTTAGATTACCAAGACCAAAATGGCTATTTAACACTTCTAAGTGATGCTCATATAACAGTAGATATAAAAACCAATTGTGATTTTGCTATTACAAGTGAAATGAGTCATAGAAATTTAAAATCTAAAAAATCAGCGTTAAAACATCATGAATTTGAAAAGAGTAAAACTGTTTATATGTATGAAAAGGGTTCTGTGTTTATAAACCCATCGTCAGAACTTATAGATAATTTACAACAAGAGAACTTGCAACAAATCGGATACAACATCTACACAACAGGAGAGAAGAACTAATGAAAAGAGAATTATATACCATAACAACACTAAGCAACTTACACGTAGGAAGTGGAGACATTAACTTTGATGTCATTGACAATCAAGTTCAAAGAGATGCCATAACCACGCTACCCACCATTCACAGTTCTAGCTTAAAAGGTGCTTTTAGAGAAGCATTTAGAGAGGGTCAATCAACCAACTATATTTTTGGACCAGAAAACACAAGCTCTGAGTCTCATCAGACAGGTGCTTTTCATTTTTTTGAAGCTTCTTTGCTTTCTCGTCCTGTACGTAGCAATAAAAAGGCTTATTTTCATGCCACTTCTGTAGGTGTAGTAAAGAGCTTTTTAGAGTTACTTGAAGATTTTGAAATAGACTTTAATGAAGAGACAAAAGACGCATTAAAAGCTTTTAGCACTTTAGAAGTAGAAAAGGAAAAACCTTTGGTTTTTGAGAAACTTGATAATGTCATACTTGAAGATTTTGAAAGTGAGTTCTCTTCAGCTGATATTTCAGGTGTTAAAGCATTTTTAGGAGAAGATTTGGCACTTTTTAATGATGAAGATTTTAAAGCATTGAGCCTTCCTGTTCTTGCTAGAAACTACTTGGTTGATGGTGAAAGTAAAAACCTTTGGTATGAAGAGGTTGTACCTAAAAAGAGTAAATTTTACTTTGTTATTGCCAAGCCTACCAATCTTGATGACGCTGATAAAAAAGAGAAACTTGATAACTTTGAAAAACAGTTTGATGCCATGAAAAATGTTCAGTTTGGAGCCAATAAATCTATAGGATATGGTTTCTCAAAAGTGCAAAAGGTATCTGTATGAGTAAAAGAAATATAGAGAATTATATACCTAAAGTTTTAGAAGTGCTAGAAGAATATTATCCTAAAAAAATAATACCATCAGCTTATAATGGGTACATCTCTTCTTTTGGAGCAAGTATTATTCAGAGTGGGCTACTTCCAACTTTGGCACTATTTGAAAATGAGAATAACAAAGATAAAACAAAAGAAGACAAAAGTGTTTTAACAAAAAATATATTAAAAGTTTTAGATAGCAGTTATGCTGATGACTCTTTATTACGATATGCAATTTATAATAAAGGAAATAGAGAAATTTTAAAACGAGATATTTTAGATATATCTATTGCTTTAAAATTGACTATTCGTACTTTCAAACTTAAAAAAGGTGAAGAAGATGAGTAGTGTAAATTTAGGTTGGTTATTTTATAAAGGCTACTATAAAACACTAGAGAATGATGACTATATTTTTATGCTTTTACCAAAGGATGAACGAAATAAAAGAAAAGTAGAACAAGAGGCTCTTAATAAAAAAATTACTGCTAAAGTTCAAAACATCATAAATCAATCGGTCACCATAGAAGAAGAGGAGATGTTGGGAAACACCCACTTTAAAGCCACGACAACTTACCCTGGACTCATTTTAGGAAGTGGTAATGCTCATGAGTTACCTAGTGTAGAGGGTCAAGCTATTTTGGGTTTTCATTTTGACTATACCTCTGGTTTACCTGTGATTCAAGGCTCATCTATAAAAGGAGTGTTAAAAAGTGCATTTGCACACCCTGAATACATTCAAGAGTTACTTGACGATGAAACGCTAGATGTTCAAACATTGGAGTCTGAAATCTTTGATAATGGCGATATATTTTTTGATGCCGTTGTTGTGAGTAATGGAAAAATTTTAGGTGATGATTTTTTAACACCTCATGATGAAAATGGATTAAAAAACCCAATACCTCTTAGATTTATAAAGGTTTTGCCAAATGTCTCTTTCCGTTTTGATTTTGAGTTAATGAGTGGGCTTATAAACCAAGATGAAAAAGCCATACTCTTTGCAAATATTTTATCTGATTTAGGAGTAGGTGCAAAAACCAACGTTGGGTATGGAAAATTTAATTCAGATTTAGTTAGAAAAGTTAAATTAGAAATGGAAAGTGCTAAAGAAAAGAGAACTAAAGAAGAGGAAGAAAAGAAAAATCAAGAGATAGAAAAGAATAAAAGTAAAGAGTTAAAAAAACTAGGTTCTAATTTTGATAAAATTCAATTTGAAATAAAAGATTTTACTAAGAAAAATACAAAAGAAATTTTTGATATTATTAGTAAATATGAACTTGATGATGATGAGAAAAATAAATTGAGTGATGCTTTGCTTAAACAGATTGGTGAAAAACCAGAACCAAAAAATAAAGCTTCCATTAAATGGGCAATTAAGATTTATGAGTCTTTAGGGAAGTAGATTTTATGCTAACAACCCCCTACACCTCAATCTTCTCAAAATCAGCACTAATTGAGGCGTTAAGCCTCATTAAGTCTAAAGGGAGTGGGCTTGACAAAGAGTCTCTTTCTGCCTTTAAGAACCACGCTACCCAAGAGATATCAACGCTTCATGAGGAGCTTTTGGCAAAGCGTTATGCACCTGTGCCTATTGAGAAGATTGCTATTGCTAAAAACAAAACTGAAAAACGCCCCATTGCACTCTCTTCGGTTCGAGACAAGGTGGTGCAACGAGCGTTGGTCTCTGCCATTGAGCCACATTTTGACAAGCTTATGAGCAATAAAAGTTATGGATATAGGCGTGATAAAAGTACACTCAAAGCCATTGGGCGTTGTCGAGACTACATTAACCGTGGGAAGTTTTGGGTTTACAAAACAGATGTTGAGAACTTTTTTGAGACCATTAACCATGAGACCTTACTTAGTATTTTGGACAGAGAAATAGGAGACAAGGAGATAGTACGGCTTATCTCTTTGTATTTGCAAAATGGTGGGTTCAAACATAGAAACTATGTAGAACACAGCGAGGGTGTTCACCAAGGTGACATACTCTCTCCTTTGCTTAGTAACATTTACCTGACCGAAATGGACAGATTTTTAGAGCGTAAAGAGATAGACTTTGTACGCTATGCCGATGACTTTGTGCTTTTTTTTAAGAAAAAACATGAGATAGACGCACCTGTAAAAGAGCTAAAGGAGTTTTTGAAAACTCTCTCTGTAAAACTGGGTGCTGACAAGAGTTACCGTGCCAATGTTTTTGAGCGTGGCTTTGGG
>LBBO01000001.1_pt36 | contig 9984 bp, 9 predicted proteins | sample 329191 | NCBI WGS metagenome assembly LBBO01 (sample SAMN03174413, study PRJNA266758) | hydrothermal vent metagenome | biome: marine hydrothermal vent; feature: marine hydrothermal vent chimney; material: microbial mat material; isolation source: microbial mat from marine hydrothermal vent chimney...
CGTTACCTTAATGAATTTGACCAAATAGTGGAAAACTCTTCAGATGATGAAGAGCCAAAAGGGGCAGCTGGTGTTCCTTCGTTAAATGTTCTTCGGGGTAACGAATTGGTAAATGTAGCACTGCTTACGGTACGCTATTTTGGTGGAACAAAACTTGGTATTGGTGGTATGGCTCGGGCGTATGCTTCTGCTGTAAAAGAGGTGCTTGCTGTCTCTGATATTATAAAATATGAAAAAGAGTTTGCTTATGAGTTTGAGACTTCTTACTCTGATGTTCAAAGAACAGAGTATTTGTTAAATAAATTAGAGATAGTGCAAGTAGAACGGGATTTTTTAGCTGATAAAGTAGCTTGGATTATTACGACAAATGAAGAAAAATTAAACAAATTTAAGGAGCAGTAATGTTACATGATATAGCGATGATAATAGTAGAATGGGTAGAGCAGTTTGGTTACTTTGGAATATTTATAATGATGTTTTTAGAGAGTACTTTTTTTCCTTTTCCAAGTGAAGTGGCGATGATACCAGCAGGGTATTTGGCAGCCAAAGGTGATATGAATCTTATTATGGCGATTGTGGTTGGTACGCTAGGTTCATTAATGGGTGCACTGTTTAACTACTATTTGGCTAAAAAGTATGGGAGAAAAGGTGTTTTACATTTTGGAAAGTACTTTTTCTTTACAGAAGAGAAGTTACAGAAAATGGAAGCATTTTTTATAAACCATGGTTCTTTCTCTACTTTTGTAGCTCGTCTTATTCCAGGTGTTCGTCAGTTGGTTTCACTTCCTGCTGGGCTTTCAAAGATGCCTTTAGATAAGTTTGCTTTACATACAACATTGGGTGCTGGTATTTGGATAATAGTTTTGGTTCTTTTGGGCTATTTCTTAGGGGACAATGAACTGTTGATAAAAGAGTATTTACACCAAATAGTCTTAGCAACATTGGCTATTATCGCCCTTGCTGCAGGGGTGTATCTCTTTATGCATAAACGGATTAAAAAGTAAATAAAGATATAATAAAATTAAAAAGGGATATTTATATGAAAGAATTTTTAGCAAAAGCAAAAGCTTCTACACAAATTGTAGCAACCTTAGATGGAAAAACAAAAAATAAAATTTTAAATGAGATGGCAGATGCACTTTTAGAAAACTCTGCATTTATTGTGACTGAAAATGCTAAAGATATGCAAGCAGGAAAAGAGAACGCGTTAGATTCAGCACTGCTTGATAGGTTGTTGCTAGATGAAAAGAGGGTAGCAGCTATTGCTCAATCTCTTAGAGAAATAGCAGCGTTAAAGGAGCCAGTAGGTCGTGTTTTAGAAGGTTGGGTTACCGATGATAACTTACGTATAGAAAAAGTCTCTGTGCCTATTGGTGTGGTGGGGGTTATTTATGAGTCTCGTCCAAATGTAACCTCTGATGTGGCTGCTTTATGTTTTAAAAGTGGAAACGTTGCCATCTTAAAAGGTGGGAAAGAGGCTGAACATTCAAACTCTGCTATTGCCAAAGTACTGCAAGATGTATTGATTAAAAACTCTTTACCAAAAGAGCTTATTTCTCTTCTTCCAGACTCTTCAAGAGAGGGTGTATCGAAGTTGATTAAAGAGGATGAGTATGTAGACTTAATTGTACCACGTGGTGGTGAAGGGCTTATTAAGTACATTTCTCGTAACTCTTCTGTACCTGTTGTTAAACATGATAAGGGTCTGTGCCATACTTATGTTCATGCCAATGCAAATTTACAAAAAGCGATTAATATTGCCATAAACGCAAAGTGTCAACGTCCAGGAGTTTGTAACTCTATGGAGACACTACTTGTAGACAAAGCCATTGCTAAAGAGTTGTTGCCATCACTCTATAAGCGTTTTATTGATGCAGGTACAAAGTTGAGAGGGTGTGCTTTAACCAAGCAGTATATTTTTATAGACTCTGCTACTGATGAGCATTTTAATACAGAGTATTTGGCGAATGAGTTGAACATTAGAATAGTAGAGGGTGTTGATGAGGCAATCGCACACATTACCCACTATGGTTCAGGTCACTCTGAAGCGATTATTACAGAAAACTATACAGCTGCTGAGAAGTTTTTAGATACAGTTGATGCTGCGTGTGTTTATGTCAATGCCAGTACACGTTTTACCGATGGTGGATCATTTGGATTTGGTGCAGAGGTCGGGATTTCGACTAATAAACTTCATGCAAGAGGACCTATGGGGATTAATGAATTAACGACATACAAGTTTAAAGTATATGGCAGTGGACAAGTAAGATAGTTGAACATTGCAGTAATAATCTAAGATGAAGTATATTGCATTTTTTCTTCTTTTTACAACATTTTTAAGCTCTAAAAGTCTTGCTGACTCATCATTAAATATTACTTTTGAGGGTAATGTACATGTCAGTAGTTCAGACTTAGAACATTTTGTTGGTGCAAAAAGACCCTCTTTTATCACAACATTGTGGAGAAAAAATGAAGCAAGAATCAACAGTATATTGCTTCCAAAACTCGATGAGACTTTTCAACAATTTTATAAAAATGAAGGTTTTTATGATGCCAATGTTACCCATGTTTTGGGTGATTATAGAAGTGTTAAATTTTTGATTAAAGAGAACCGACCCATTATTATTGACGCTATAGTTATTAACAGTGATTTAGATTTGTCTGATGTTATTACAGTTAAAGAGAATCAGCGTTTTAGGGCTGAAGAGTTTAGTAAAACTAAAAAAAATATTAGAAAACTTCTCATGTCTGAGGGGTACTGTAGTCCCAATCTCGATACTAAAGCCTATTTGGACATTGAAGAGTACAACGCTACGATAAAAATAAAACTAGAAAAACAGAAAATTTGTCATTTTGGAGAGGTAACCATAGAGAGCTCTTCTCCTACCATGAGTGATGATATTATACTCTCTAGATTGCAGTTTAGAGAGGGTGATGTTTTTGATATTGATAAAATTAAAGAGAGTTATGAATCTCTGTATAGTTTAGAGGCTTTTGATCAACTTCATATGGACTATAGCTTGAACTTGTACAACAAAAAGCCTGTAAAAATTAAATATAAAGAGATTCAAAAAAACAGACACTCTCGTATGGGTGTAGGGTATGCAACCGATTTAAAGTTTCAAGCCAAGTACCATTGGGAGTATAAAAATTATCATGGAAATGGAAAAAAACTTATATTTGATGGACTCTTATCGGAAAAACAAAAAATAGTTGAAAACAGTTTTTTTATGCCTCATATGGTCTCTATTTATGATTATCATTTAGATTTTCAGAACAGTGTGGGGTATGAAGAGGAGCAAAATATTCATGAGTACGATGAAAAAGTTTTTTATGACAGATTTTATCTTTCCCATAAAAGTAGTCAGTGGTACAACAGTATCGGATTGGGAATAGAGAGTGTAGATATCTCAAACGATCAAACTTTCTTTTTAATCTACCCTTTTATGAAATTGGTCTATGATAGAAGAGATTCAAAGTTAAATCCAACGAAAGGGTTGTACTTTTCACATGAGATAGAGTATGGTTTGCCATATTCTCCAGACAGTACAACCTATTTGAAATATTTAGAAGAGATCAGAGCCATGTACACCTTAGCAGATATAACCTTGTCAGCTGTAGGAAGAATAGGTGCCATTCAACTGTACAAAAATGATATGCCTAAATCAAAAAAGTTTTTTGCTGGTGGTGCCTTTTCAAATAGAGCATATGGATATGAGAGAATAGGAATTACAAAGTCCCAAACAGAAGATTTAACGGAGGGTGGTTTCACCCTTGCCAATTTAAGTTTAGAATCAAACTTTCCTATCTATAAAAATTTTAGGGGTGCATTATTTTCAGACAGTAGCATGATTTCAGAAAATCAAGGTATTTGGGAATTTAATAACAATGTTATCTACTCTGCTGGTTTAGGATTTAGATACATGACACCTATTGGTCCTTTTAAAATAGATATGGGGTTTAATGTTCAAAATACGAGTGAAAATTCCATCCACTTTCAAGTAGGACAATCATTTTGATACGTCTACTTTATTGGATACTTGCTATTATAGAGGTGCTACTTATTCTTTTTGTTGTTGTGTTGTTTATTATAACCGATGCTAGAACGGTAAAAATGATAGCCGACCAATCACTCTCCTCGACCAAGTTTACTTATAAATCTATAGAGGGTAATTTTATAACAGGGTTAGAGGTTAAAGAGTTGGCGTATGATGAGAGAGCACTTTTTGAGAGTGCTACATTACATTGGAATCCAATAACCCTTATGTATCAAAAGATTACGCTAACAGAGTTTGATGTCAAAGGTGTTGATGTAGATAATATTATATCGATGGTAAATGAGTTAGATGGTAACGACTCTTCAAATGGTGGCTCTTTTATGTTTGCTCTCTCTTTTGAGCGTATACATCTTGATATTAAGCCTTATGTCTATGAAGGTGTAACGTTTGACTCCTTTTTATTTGAAACAGAAAAGATAGAGATTGATACAGATTTACAGATAGATGCAAACAATCTTTATCTCTATTTTGACTCAACCTTGGTTAATGTCGAACTAATGGGACAGATAGAGAAGAGTAGACTTTTACTTGATAAAGCCAATTTAAAAGAGATAGACAGTAGGGCTATAGCTCTTTTTAATCGTACAATGCGTACTAAAACAAAAAGTATCCAGAGTGAAGATGATAATCGTACGAATGTTGTTAAAGATGAGAGTTCTAAAGAAGAATCGGAACCCATTTTAAAAGAGATTAAAATAGAGCATATCTTTGCGACGATGAAAGATGTGACATACAAGCCATTGGATATAAAAGATGTAAAACTTTTAATCGATAATGCTGAGTTTGATACCTATAACAACTACAGCTATAAGGCTAAACAACTACATTTTACAGGAAGCACCAATTTTGGCAATGTTGATTATAAAGGTTCTATTAAAGATTCGACAATCTCTGCGAAAGGTAGACTACTGCTAGACAAAGAGCTTTTTACTCGATACCACTTACCTTTAAATTACCAAAACTTACGAAAGTTACCCGGTACATTACGTTTAAATCATCAAGGTGTTTGGATTGATATTGACCATAACGTGAAGAAACTTCTAAAGTTAAAGAGTGATTTTAATTTGGATGTAACTAGAGCAAAGCACAAACTCCATTATGATTATAGCGATGGAAATCTAACCATTAAGAGTAAAATGAAAGTAAACATGCCCTATGGTGATGATGCAATTTTAACGAATTTACTAGAGGTAGATGTTAATAAAAAAGGTTATACCACTTATAGTGGAGATGTCAAAATTCCAAAAGTTAAAAATTTACCAATAGAGGTTTCAGACTATCTGTTAGAGGATTTAACAGCCAAGTTTAAAGGTGATAAGAGTGAGCTATTTGTTAAGCTTGATTCTAAGTTAATTACAGGTGAATTTGTAACACATGATTATAAAAATGCTATTTTAAAATTGAAGAGTAAAGAGAGGGATATTGCCCTTAACAAGATGATATCAGGTTTACCTTCTGAATTAGAGAGCGAAGTTGCTGCTTTAGAGAGTGAAACTTCTTTAGATTTAAAAAATCTCGAAAATTCAAAGATAAATTTAAAAATTGATTCTAATATTATCAATATAAATGGAGATATGAAGCTTATTAAACCTTATAAAATTCTATTTACAGGAGTAGTTGCTTCTAATAGTACACTATCAAAGATAGATAAAAGTATTAACCTTAATAATATTAAAAATATTTCTGGAGATCTTCTCATAAGGGATGATCTATATATGGTTACTATTAAAAATGAAGATGAGTTAACAATTTTGCTTAATTATAATGGCAAAACAAAACTTATAAAAGAGGGAAAACTCTCTTTAGGCAGTGAAGAGGTGACTTTTTCTAGTTTAAGTAGTGATGAGATAGAGTTTAAATCAAAGATTAAAAATATCAAAGACTTATCTCTAGGCATTGAAAAATATTATGATATCAAGTTACCCAAGATAGAAGGAAATATTAATTTAAATATCATTCAACATAAGAGTGGTCTTCTGAAATTTGCTTTAAAAAGTCCTAAGTTAACTTATGTAGATGGCTCAAAAGTGGATATTGAAAATATTGATATAAAATTTACACTTGATTCAAATGGAGATATTGTTATAGAGAGGTATCGATTTAAACTTGACAATAACCCTTATTTTAGAGATTTTTATGCAGATAAAAACTCATATTTGAATTTTAAAGATAACAAATTAACCGTGAAGAAACTATGGTTAAACAATCAAGCTTTAGCTAAAGGTAGTTATGACTTGGAAACCTCCAATGGAGATTTTGAGCTAACGTCAAAAAAGTTTCCTTTTATTAGCAGAGATTTTGATTTGCTTTTTAATTTTGATGTTGATGTAAAAATTCGAGAGAAATTAATTGAAGTAGATGGTGATGTAGATATCTTGGGAAACAGTGTTCATTATGATCTTGCTGGATCAAACATTGTGGAAGATGCAGATATTATTGTTGTGCAAGAGCAGTTAAAAGAGCAAGAGTCTGCTTTACAAAACTTAAAACTCTATCTAAAGGTTAAAAGTATAAAACCTTTGAAGTATTATGGATCAGATACCAACATAGAGTTTTATAATGAACTGAGGGTTATTAAAGAGTATAAGGCAGATTTAATGGTAACAGGGATGTTAACCATTACAAAAGGCTACTACCAAATGGAAGATAAACGTTTTATACTCAATGAGAGTCACCTCTATTTTGCAGGAGACCCTAAAAAGCCTCTTTTAGATATTAAAGCAAACTATGAGAAGGATCAGTATCTTATTCATATTTTTATATCGGGTAGTACGGAAGAGCCTATTGTGAATTTTAACTCTGAACCCTACTTAACACAACAAGAGATTTTGTCGTTAATTCTTTTTGATGGTACAGGTTCTAGCAGTGGTCAGGGTGCAGATGCCTATACAGTTCTAGGAGGAACATTTGCCAAAGGGCTTATAAAAAGTCTGGGTATCGATGTTGATCACTTGTTGTTAGGAACAGATAGCAACGATGAACTCTCTTTAGAAGTAGGACGAAAAGTCTCTAAAAATATAACCATCATGTACATGCACGAAGATGGAAAAGATGGAGCAAAAGTACGTATTGAGCACAGTAAGAATTTTGAAACCGATATTATTATTCAACCACCTAGTAGTTCAAGTATTGAGTTCCTTTATAAGCAGAATAGGTAAACTTAGAAGAGTGATTTAACTCTTCTTCTCTTTTTTATCTATTATGTTGAAGATAGTTATAAATGGCTTCTACTTCATCATCTGTTAGATAATAGATGGGCATAATTTTATGGCGTTTTCTACGACCATTTTCTCGGTATTGATTTTTTAGGCTGGCGATTAAATCTTCTAAAGAGTAATCCCTGATGTCAACACCTTTTAAGATTTTTGGGTTTTTCTCTTTGTCGTAATATTTGGCAATTTTGTGACCACCTTTTCCCTTCTCTCCATGACATTTTGAACAGGAGATACCTCGTGGATTGGAGTATAACATCTCACCATACTCTACAGAAGAGAGAAAACTCTCTTGCGTCTCTACTGTTTCATTAATATCTATATTCTGTATTAAACTTATGTTGTCGTCAACGTCTGTTGGCTCTTCTAATTCTAAAAGGGCTTCATTGGCAGAGAAGAGGAAAATAGGTAAAAAAAGTAATAAAAGTTTCAAAGTGGGGATTACCTCTGTAATAAAGATTTTTTGATATAATACCAAAAAATTAGCTAAAAGTGAAAAAATGCAACTTATCGATGGAACATCATTATCTAAAAAAGTTCAAAATTATGTTAAATCTGAAGTAGAAGGTTTAAAAAAAGAGAAGGGGATTGTCCCTGGTTTGGCTGTTGTAATTGTTGGTGATGACCCAGCAAGTCACGCTTATGTGGGCATGAAAGAGAAGGCTTGTAAAAATGTAGGTTTCTACTCTATAGCCCATAAAATGCCAGATACCATTACTCAAGATGAGATTATCGAGATTATCACCATGATGAATAAGAATCCTCATATTCATGGGATTTTGGTACAACTTCCTCTCCCTAATCATATTGATACAGAGAAACTATTAGAAGTGATTGACCCTAAAAAAGATGTAGATGGATTCCATGCTTATAATGTTGGTCGTATGGTGAGCAATATGGAGAGTTTTGTAGCCTGTACACCTCTTGGAGTCATGAAGATGTTTAAAGAGTATGAGATTAATCTGGAGGGTAAAGATGTTGTGGTTGTTGGGGCTAGTAACATTGTAGGTAAACCGATGGCAAGCTTGCTTTTAAATGCCAATGCTACAGTAACAGTAACCCATATTTATACCAAAGATTTAGCTGCACATACGCGAAAAGCTGATATTGTTATTGTTGGTGTTGGGGTGCCAAATCTTATTAAGTATGATATGGTAAAAGAGGGAGCGATTGTTATTGACATTGGAATTAACCGTCTTGAATCTGGAAAACTGGTTGGTGATGTAGATTTTGAAGCAGTGGCTCCAAAATGTTCGTACATTACTCCTGTTCCAGGTGGTGTGGGTCCTATGACTATCGCCATGCTTCTTGAAAATACGCTCAAATCAGCTCAACAAACACAAAGGTAGTTAATGGATTTTTTTAATAAGTTATATAGGTTTTCTAGTTCTTGGACAGGTACAATTATTATTGTACTTTTTCTTATCTTTTTTGTGGTGCAGTCATTTGTTATTCCTTCTGGTTCCATGAAAAGAACGATGCAGATTGGAGACTTTCTTTTTGCTAAAAAGTTCTCCTATGGAACTCCGATTCCAACGCTTCCATGGTTACAGATACCTTTGGTTCCTGACTTTAACAACAATGGACACCTAATAGAAGGTGACAAACCAGAGCGTGAAGATATTGTAATTTTTCTCTATCCACTTGATGGTAAAACACACTTTGTAAAACGTTGTGTTGCTACAGGTGGTGATGAGCTTGTTTATACCGATAAACACTTGTATATTCACTTTTTAGAAGGTGATGAGTACATTAAAAATACCTATCCTGCTGATAAGATTAAAGAGTTCAGAGGAAAGTCATGGGTAGACAATCCTTACATGAATAATTACCCTGGAATACAATATGAACCAGAGAATCAGAGTGCTTTTTTAAACCTAGTGCAACGAAAAAATGATATGAGTCCGGTTTACATAAAAGAGTTAGGTCCTGTTCAGTATGAGAGTAGAAGTGGCATAAGCATGAATGCTTTTTATAAAAAAATAGAGAAAGACCACTACTACATGATGGGTGACAACCGTGACAACTCATCGGACAGTCGTTTTTGGGGTTCAGTACCTTATAAGTTGGTTATCGGACAGCCATGGTTTATCTACTTTTCATGGGACAATGATAAGAAAACCATACGTTGGGACAGATTGGGTACCTTTGTCAATGATATTCAACATGATGAACCCAGATATTAAAAGATAGGTTTAAAGGATAAAGATGAAGTTTTATATAGCAACAGACCATGCAGGTTATACCGTAAAAGAGTTTACAAAAGATTATGTTCGTTCACTGGGTCATGAAATTATTGACCTGGGTCCAGACTCTGCTGACAGAGTTGATTATCCTGATTTTGCCAAAAAATGTGCAAATCAAGTTATAGAAGATAAGGGCAGTTTTGGTATTCTAATCTGTGGTACAGGCATTGGAATCTCTATAGCAGCCAATAAAGTAGCAGGAATCAGAGCAGCCCTTTGTCACGATGCCTATACGGCTACAGCCACACGAGCTCACAACGATGCTAACATTTTATGTTTTGGTGAACGTGTGGTAGGAAAAGGTGTCATAGAGAGTATGATAGATGCCTTTTGTAAGACAGAGTTTGAAGGTGGACGACACGCAGGACGTGTGGGTAAAATTGAGGGTTGTTCTTTGGGTGCAGATTTAGGGTAGCGTGGGTTTTTCAACCCACAAATGTGTATTATGCCATTATCTCTTTCAATGAC
>LBBO01000001.1_pt97 | contig 9962 bp, 10 predicted proteins | sample 329191 | NCBI WGS metagenome assembly LBBO01 (sample SAMN03174413, study PRJNA266758) | hydrothermal vent metagenome | biome: marine hydrothermal vent; feature: marine hydrothermal vent chimney; material: microbial mat material; isolation source: microbial mat from marine hydrothermal vent chimney...
CTAGTAACACAAGTCATAGAGTACTACACTTATGATGACTACAAACAGTGGGATGGGGAATAAGAACTCATAGATGGCATTGCCTATGCTATGAATTTAACGATTTAGAGTGTTCAGCCTCCATAGATTTTGAAGCTGTTTTTGAGAAGTTTAGAAAATAATCTGTATGTTCGGTGTTACCGAACCTACAAATCCCGAAACCGAGCAAAAATAGTCTGAAAATCAAAAGAAAAAGGACATTTAACATCTGTAAAGTCTAAAGTTTCAGTATCGAACTCTCCTACTTTTTTAAAAGTGAAGTCATGATTTTTATAGACCTTTGCTACCAAATCATTTGGATAGACTAAAATATAATATTTTACACCCTCATTTGCATAAATAGAAAACTTTAAACCCTCATCTTTTTTTGCTGTTGAAGGGCTAATAACTTCAAAAATAATTTCAGGAGTTTTAGAGATGTACTTTTCGTTAGAGTCATCACAAACCACAGCTACATCTGGTTTTAAAATATTGGTCGAGTCAAGTTTCCAATCAGAATCAATAAGTACTTCACATTTTGGACATGTTCCTATGTTTGAAACTATTTCTGAAAATATATACCCCACCAACATCTGATGTCTTTTCATAGGAGCAGGAGCCATGGCATAGGCAATGCCATCTATAACTTCCCACTCTCCTTCCCACTGTTTATAATCTTCATAAGAATAATTAGGCATATATTCATATTTATGTGCTTCCATTATTTTGCCTTTTTATTGGTATAAACCTATTATAACTAAAATAATTTTTGAGAAGTTTAGGAAATAACATCTAACTCAACAATTTTAATTTAACCCTAAATACACTACCATACACGCATGAAAAAAATACTAATAACAAACGACGACGGTTTCGACTCACCTGCTCTTTTAGCACTCATAGAAGCCCTTAAACCTTTGGCTGAAATTATTACAGTTACTCCTACTTTAGAAAAATCTGCTTGTGGTCATTCACTGACTCTTACCAAACCTTTACGATTTGTAGAACTTGAACATAACTTCTATAAACTAGATGATGGAACACCTACAGATTGTGTCTTTTTAGCTCTACATAAAATCTATAAAAATATCATGCCTGACTTGGTGATTTCTGGCATCAACATCGGGGCAAATATGGGTGAAGACATTACCTACTCGGGAACAGCATCGGGGGCTATGGAGGCTGTGTTGCAAGGGGTTCCTGCCATTGCAATCTCTCAGGACTTTTCAGATGACTATAGAGAGAAGGATGGGTGTACCTATGAGTTGGCACAAGAGACCATCGTGAACCTTGTTTCTAAAATATTTGATGGCTCTTTTCCTCTTGCTCCTCGAAAATTTTTAAATCTCAATGTTCCTGCTTTAAAACCAAGTGACTGCAAAGGGTTAAAAATAACCCGTACAGGTAGCAGGGTCTATACCAACGATGCAGACTCACATATGAATCCACGAGGGCAAGAGTTCTTTTGGATTGGGCTTGTGAACCATGAGTGGAGAGAGACAGAAGGAAAGATGACTGATATTCAAGCAGTAAAGCAAGGTTATGTTTCCATTACCCCTATTCACCTTGATATGACTTCACATGATGACTTAGAAAAATTAGAAAAATGGATTTAAGATTTCAACGCTGTGAACTCCTTTTTGGAAAAGAGGATTTTGCCAAAATACAAAAAGCGAAAATTCTCATACTCGGTGTCGGTGGTGTCGGCTCTTACGCTCTTGACTGTCTGTGGCGTTCAGGAGTTTCAGACATTACCATCTTAGACTATGACACGTATGACGAAACCAACCAAAACCGTCAAATAGGTTCCCAAGCTGTGGGTGAGTTAAAAACAGAAGCTCTTAAAAAGCTCTATCCTACTGTTACTACCATTAACCAACAGATGAACATGGCATGGGTTGAAGAGTTTGACTTTGAACCTTATGATATAATAATTGATGCAGCTGACACCACTAAAGTAAAAATTGAAATCGCCAAAAAGTGCTTTAAGAAGCTTATTATGTCTACAGGCTCTGCCAAACGCTTTGATGCTTCTAAAATAGAGGTCGCTTCCATTTGGAAAACATCGGGTGACAGATTGGCTAGAAAGATACGTAATGAACTAAAAAAAGCCAAATTTGACCGAAACTTTACCGTGGTTTTCTCACCAGAAGAGGACAAATGTAAAGAAAAAGGCTCGTTTGTTGGAGTCACTGGGGCTTTTGGTTTGACTGCTTGTTCGGAAGCAATTAAAAAGATTTTGAAAGGTTAATAGTGAAAAAATGGTACACAAAAAGGTTTTTGTCTAAGATTTTAGTATTTGTTTTGTTTGGTTCTGTTATACTTGGCATCCTATTTGATACAAATTATTAAAATAAATTTTATACTAAAAGAACTTATACATTATGAAGAACAACCCCCTAGCACAAGAATTGGTTGAGCCTGAACTGCTCAACAAAATTACTTTTTGGATACTTAAAATCATTATAGAACTCGGAGGACACAAGCAGTTTATCGACTCCGATAAAGACTTTCCTCATGAGAGCATGGCGAAGTTTTTAGGTTTAGAGAAATACGTCGCTTTTGATTATGATGACTTTAACCGAAATGAACCACTTCAAATACTTCAAAAAAGATATGATTATCTACAAAAAGGGCTTCCTTTTAAAAGTTCAGTTTTACTTGAAAAAAATATGAACCGTATCTCTGAACTCATTGTTCTTAACCATTATGAGCGTCAGATACTTGAGTTTGTTATACTGCTAAAACATTATGACATCTTAGACAATGCCATTAATCTACTAGGGGAAAATATCAATACCTCACGTACCAAACGACTCTTGTCTGCCATACTAGACATTCCTATGGAGGGCATTAACAAAGTATTTGCTTCACAGTCTACCTTTAACCACTCAGGACTTTTACAACTTGACAGAGACAATGCCTACTCATTTAGTTCAAAGTTTCAACTCTTAAACTATGAGTTTTCGGACAACATGTTAAACCATGACAATGAGATTATGGAGATGGTGAGACACTCTATTAGACCATCATCAGAGGGAACTTTAGAAGTAGCTGACTACTCTTATATAAAGAGTGATTTAGAGATACTTCTACCTTATCTGAATAAAGCCCTTGAAAGCAAACAAAAAGGTGTAAACATACTCCTATATGGTCTTCCAGGGACAGGAAAAACAGAACTCTCTAAAACCATTGCTAAAGTACTGGAGATTAAACTCTATGAAGTAAGCTACTCGGACAATGATGGTGATCCCATAGATGGAACAGCTAGACTGCGTGTTTACAAAACAGCTCAGGCTCTTTTGTCAAAACACAAAAGTATTCTCATGTACGACGAAGCCGAAGATGTTTTTGAGAGTTACTCAGGTGGTTTTTTTATGATGCCCAAAAGACAATCAGACAAAGCGTGGATAAACAAGGTTTTAGAGAACAACATCTTACCTACTATTTGGATTACCAATAATATTGAGAGCATTGACAATGCAATTATTCGTCGTTTCGATATAAGTATAGAGATGCCCATACCTTCTAAGTCTAAACGTGCTGGGATTATTAAAAAGTACAGTGACAACATACTCAATGAGAAACATATTGACAATTTAGCAGAGAATGAGAGCATTGCCCCTGCACTTATCTCAACAGCTGTTAAAGTTGCGAACCTTGTACCAACACAGAAAAAAGACACGGTACTCTTACAACTTATCAACAACACACTCAAAGCACAAGGACACCCTGAGGTAAACAAAGATGGAGAGAAAAACCTTCCTAAAAACTACAGCTTGGAGTTTATAAATAGCACAACCAACTTAGATGAACTGACCCAAGGAATGAAAGAACACAACTCAGCTAGACTTTGTCTGTATGGTGCTTCGGGTACAGGTAAAAGTGCCTTTGCCAAACATATTGCCAAGGCTTTAGAGAAGCCGTTTATTGTAAAAAGTGCTTCATCACTCATGAGTAAATGGGTGGGCGATACTGAAAAAAATATTGCCCGTGCATTTAAAGAAGCTTCCGATGAAGAGGCTGTTCTCATCTTTGACGAAGTCGACGGATTTTTAGCTGAACGTGGACAAGCCAAAGTCAACTGGGAAGTGACCCAAGTAAACGAAATGTTGGTACAGATGGAGAAGTTTAACGGTATTTTTATAGCCACTACCAACCTTATGGACCATTTAGACCGTGCGAGTTTACGCCGTTTCGATTTGAAATTGGAGTTCAAATTTTTAAAACCTGAACAACTTGAAAAAATCTTTAGCTCTTATTGTAAGGAACTGGGTCTCATTGAACCACTTCAAGAGGAATTAAATGAGGTAAAACAGTTTAAACAAATCACCCCTGGTGACTTTGCCACCATAGCACGTCAAAGTCGCTTTAGAAAGATAGACTCTGCCGAAGAGTTTATAGTCAGACTTAAAGATGAGATGACCATTAAAAAGTTAGAGAGTGGAAATAAAATGGGGTTTATGAACTAAAATGAAAAGTCTTAAAAAAAATCTATTTGAAATGGGTACCGACTTCTCTGATGAGTGGTCATCAAACAACAAAGAGAAACCTACAAAGAAAATATCTACCGAAATAAGATTGCCTGAAAAACATCAACTTCACTTTGCCAAAGAGAAAAGAAAAGGAAAGGTTGTGACCATTGTTAAACCTTTTTTTCTCTTTTCTGATGAGTTAAAAGTACTTTTGAAAACAGTAAAGAAAAGACTTGGGACAGGTGGAACAGTTAAAGAGGACTCTTTAGAATTTCAAGGAGAAGTAGAAGAAAAGTTACGTGTTGAACTTGAAAAGTTAAAATATAGATTTAAATAGAAAACTAATTTATAAAAAATGTTATAATTTTTATTCAATTATTTAAAGGTTTTTAATGAAATTAAAATATATACTTCTTAGTACCATCGTTCTTTTTATGGCTGCATGTTCTCCACGCTATAAGATTAAAACGCACTATACTCTACCCACGGACTTTGTAGGAAAACAGTGTGTTCAAACGTGTTCAAATGAGAGAAAAAATTGTCAAAATAGGTGTAACCAAAAACAAAACCACTGTTTGTCAACAGCTGAACAAAGTGCAAGAGATACCTTCCCTGCTCTTATGCGTGAGTATCAAGATGTGGAGTATCAATACACTCAAGCCATCCACGGCTACAACTTAGATATGGACGCTTGGAAACATCAAGAACATCGACTCACACGTGACCTTGAACACTACAGAAAAAAATGCCAACCAAACAATAAAAATAGCTACGAATGTAAACGGCTACATGAGACCAAAGATGAACTCTATCATCTACGACGCAATGAACCCGGAGAGCCTATAAGACCTGTTCAGCCGTCTCTCTCTGTTGAAATTAAAGAGGCACAAAAATCTTGTAACAATGAGTGTGGATGTGAAAAAGAGTATAACAACTGTTTTGTCTCTTGTGGTGGGAAGTTAGATTATGAAAAGTTTTGTGTGGAGAATTGTAAGTAGGTTCGGTAACACCAAACGCTACCCATAAACCTCAACATGCTTCTGATGTCGGATTAATGAGTGGTACTCTTCCATACTCAAACCTTTATGCTCTAATGTCATACGTACCAACTTTTTTTGAAAATCTGACATCTTTTCATGTGCAAAAAACTCTTCTAGGGGCATCCAGATTGCCTCTTCTATCTCGTGGGTATCTATCACATCTATTTGGGAACTTAACGCTTCTAAGTGAAAGACAATGTAGATGTTTGATTTGTTAAAACGGTAAGGGTAGGAGTTTAAAATAGAGACCATTTTAATAAGTTTTGACTTTATACCTGTCTCTTCCCACACTTCACGTACCACACCTTCAGAAAGTTTGTCTCCATGCTCCAACATTCCTCCTGGAATTTTATAAATAGAGCTAGAAGTATGAATACGGTCACGAACCATAAGCAGTTCATTTTTCTCATTAATCACCACAGCACCCACACCAATGGTATGACTAGGAGCTACAGGTATATATGCATCTTCTTTAACACGATAGGTCAAAGTAGCACGATGGGCTTCACAATTATGAAACTCAAAACCAAGCTCCAAGGCTACAGATATATGTTGATTTTGTTTTGTGGTGAGGTCTAGCCAAAGAAGGTTTTTCTTCTCCTCTTTGGCTTGTTTTTGTAAAGATATAAGGGAGAGTTTAAACGCTGTAGCTTCTAACGCTATAGAGTTACTATCTACAATTAATCCATTGTATAAATCTTTATCTACTTTTAACATTTATGCCGAGACTTTAAGCATTAAAATCAACCCAGCAACCCAAATAACAAGTGGAGAAAGAACAATCAATGCAATTTTAATATTTTCTTTAGTTTTCGCTGCAACAAGTGTTAAAATGAACAGTACAATTACCGATGGTATTACCCAACTTGGCAGAGGAATCGGAGCTCCTGCAGCATAGGAGTGTAATCCTGAGAGGTAATAGTTAACTCCAAAATAGGTCATAATAACGGTACTGTATGCCCAAAGAGAAGCCACATTAAATGCAAATGGATTGTTTAGCTTTGGAATAAAACGTAAGTGAAGTACGGTTGCATAAACCAAAATGGTTACAGCAGCCCATGTCTCTTTGGCATCCCAACCCCAATAACGACCCCAACTTTCATTTGCCCAAATTCCACCTAAGAAGTTACCTATAGTCAGAAGGAAAAGCCCTACAATGAGGCTCATTTCAGCGATATTGGTTAACTCTTTAATAGAACGGTCAATGTTCTCTTTGCCATCTTTTTTTAGAATAAAGAGTATCAATACCAAAAGTGATAAAATAGACCCAAGCCCTAAAAACCCATCACCTGAAATAATGGTAGCCACATGTATCATGAGCCAATATGATTTTAATACAGGAACAAGGTTTGTAATCTCTGGGTTAATAAAGTTCATGTGAGCCACAGCCATGGTAATACCACCCAATAGAAGGGATGCTGCCAAAGTAAATGGTGACCTTTTAGCAAAAACCAATCCTGCTAATATGGTTGCTCCTGCAATAAAGACGATGGACTCATAAGCGTTAGACCATGGAGCATGTCCTGAGATATACCAACGCATTCCCATGCCAACAACATGAACAAGAAAACCTACAATGGCAAAAGACCATGCTATTCGCATAATCCATTTCATAGAAAAAACAGGTTTAATAACATGAATAAAAGCAGCCACAAGCAGTAAAATACCTACGAGCAGATAGAGAGGAACCAATTTAGAAAGCAGTCCCAATTTATTATACTTTACTTCCATCTCTACTTGTGCATCGGAAAGCAATACGTCTGAACCAAACTTTTTCTGATAAAGTTCAACCAGATGAATACCATTTTGCAAATCTTTTGTCTCACCAGTTTTTTGATAAGTTCCAACTCCTGTAAAAAGGTGCATGGTCATCATACGTACCATTTTTCCTATCTCTTGGGGAAAATTCTTTATGGCATCTTCGGGGTTAGCCCATTTATTGTTTGTATCATGAGGAACAGGGTAAATTTTTAGTAATGCCCCTGTATAAACCATATAAGCGATATTTAATCGTTCATCAACTTTAACCAACTCATTATCATATTTGTTTTTATCTAAAGGTTTTTTACGTACCGATGTTGAAATCTGTTTTGAAAGTTTATAGGCTCCATCTTTTGTAAAAAAATCTGAAAATGCTGCATATTTGACTGACGCATCTAAGCCCAACTCTTCTGCTATTCGAGTATGGTCAACTTTAAGCATCGGTATATTTTGATAAAGGTTTGGGTCTACTGTCATTCCTAAAAAGATTGCTGATGGCTCCACCCCATAAATAGAAGTTTTTCCTGTTAACTTAGAGACAATCTCATGAGCCAAGGTATCTATAGGCTTCATCCGTCCACCTGCATCTTGTGCAAGCAGTTTAGAAAACCTATGTATACTCTCTTTGTCATAGTTATGAATAATTTTTGAAACATTGTCATCAAGAGCAGGTAGAGATGCTGCTTTTAGGGGTGTAGTAAAAGAGAGGGCAAAAAGCAACGCTACAGCAGCCGATAATCCTTGAAGTTTTCTAGCACCTCTAAGCAGTTTTTGGAAACGTCCATTTTTTGCAAAAATATTCCAAATCATTCCTAAAGCAAGTAAAAAATAGCCCAAATACGTAGGTAGTGTTCCTGGGTCATGGTTGACTGAAAGTACCGTTCCTTTTTCATCTTTATCATACGACGACTGGAAAAAACGGTAAGATTTATGGTCAAGAACATGGTTCATATAAATTCGATAAGGCATAGACTCTATCCCAGCCTCTTTATCTGTCAATTCCACATCTGACGCATAAGAAGAGGGACTGTTTGAACCAGGATAACGCTGAAGTTCAAAATCTATAAGTTTTAAAGAGAATGGTAACTTAATCACTTTGGCTCCTAAGGTTATGGCAATATCTACACCATTGATATTTAACTCGGTTACTTTACCTTGATTTCCTGTATAAGCAAAAAGATTAACCTCTTCACTCTTCTCACCTGAACTCACTTTTAACGTTAACATTTCAGGCTTTCCACCTTCTGTTTTGAGCGAAGATGAGATGTATTGTTTGGTCGACTTTTCATGAGCTTTTCTGAGTACCACTGCATTTTCACCAAACTGATAAAGCTTTTTCATCTCAAAACTGTTCACACCTTTGGTTAGGTTTGCCTCTTCACGGGTTATCATAGAGAGGGTATTTAGAGGAAATTCTGTAGTGACTTCTAATTTACCATCTTTAGATGTAATGTTAAAGAGTGGTTTGGTGGCTTTTCCATGAGCTTCATGATTAAATGCCAAAAGAAAAGAACCAGCATCATGCTCTTCACCTTCTGTAAGCTGAACATCTTCACTGCCTCCCTTTCCATTCGCAATTTTTAACTCTAAAACCATTTTTCCTTTTGGGTCAGGAACCAATGTTTTTACAGCAGAGGGAAGATACTTAATAAGTTCAAAACTAACCTCTTTACCATCAACATTCATATGTTTAGTAAAGTTGTTTTTTGTCATAGATGAAAGTATCATAGGTGTTTCAAAATACTCTTTATCCCCTGCACTCATCACATCTAGTTGTAACACTTTAACATTTGAAACCATGGTATTAGAACTTTGACCTTCACGAATTTGCATAATTCCTTCATAACCAACATATCTGGTTATAGCAGCACCAATAGCAATAATTAAAAAAGAGGTATGAAAGATAAATACTGAGAGTTTTTTTACTTTATAACTTTTATGCTTAACCATATTGTATATCAATACCATTATAAAATAGAGGAGAAAAACTTCAAACCATCTTGTTGAGTAAACCAACGCTTGAGCCGTCTGCGTACCGTAATCGTTTTCAATGAAAGTGGCACCCCCAATAATGGCTCCAAATAAGAAGAGTAACCAAACGGCTACTTTCATAGAGAATATATGTTTTAACACGCGTCATCCTGTATAGCTAAATTTAATTTTTGATTATAGCCAATGATAATTAACGAAACATTAATTATTTTTTTTAACCAAAAAAACACCAGATTCTACATGATGAGTATGAGGAAATTGGTCATAAATAGCAGTGTCGTCTATGTTATGCGTTTTGCTCAATTTCACCAAGTCTCTAGCCAATGTTTCAGGGTTACAAGAGATATAAATAATATTCTTTATATTCGAAATAAGCTTTATTGTATCCATATCTAGCCCTGCCCTTGGTGGGTCAACCAACACTGTAGAAAAAGTATAAGAGTCCAAATCTACATCTTTTAATCGTCGAAACTCTCGCTCTTTATTTAACGCTTCTGTCATCTCTTCAGAAGCCAAGCGAATAAACTCTATGTTGCTAACACTGTTAAGTTCACAATTCTCTTTTGCAGCGTAAATAGAACGCTTAGAAATTTCTGTTGCTAAAACCTTATCAAAATATTTAGAAAGAGGAAGCGTAAAATTTCCCAAACCACAATAACTCTCTAAAAAGTCTCCA
>LBBO01000004.1_pt10 | contig 9919 bp, 11 predicted proteins | sample 329191 | NCBI WGS metagenome assembly LBBO01 (sample SAMN03174413, study PRJNA266758) | hydrothermal vent metagenome | biome: marine hydrothermal vent; feature: marine hydrothermal vent chimney; material: microbial mat material; isolation source: microbial mat from marine hydrothermal vent chimney...
ATCGATGATGAACTCTTTGAACTCTGGGCGAAGTTTAAAAAGGGTGTACGTATCGTCATGCTTTCAGATAGTTGCCACAGTGGAACGGTAGCAAAAGCCAATAATTTAAGAGATGGAAAGGAAGAAGAGAACTCTATATTTAAGAAAAAACTCCTCTCTTACAGTGTTGCCAAAAGTGTCTACTATGGAAATAAAAGTTTTTATGAAAAGATAGAGAAGAGATTTGCCAACAAAAAAACCAAAGAGGTAAAAGCAAGCATCAAACTCTTAGCAGCTTGTCAAGACCCACAAGTCTCCTACACCATCCCTTTTGCACGAAACAGTATCTTTACCGAGCATCTACTCAAAGTATGGAACAAAGGAGAGTTTGTAGGTACCTATGAAGCATTCTTTGAAGCCGTTAAAGAGAACGTTGAAGCATTAAACTTTTTACCCACCAAACAGACTCCCAACCTTTATGATATAGGTAGAGAGAGTGAAAATTTTAATAAACAGAAACCATTTCAGATTTATGAGTAATCGTCATGGGAAAAACACTCTATAAAAAAAGACTACTCGATGTAAGACAAGACCGACTCGATCTCCGTGATCGACGCTATCAACCTGTTTTAATATCGCTACCTGCTACCTACCCCGATACATCTTATGTCAACAATGTTCTACAACGCTATAGAAAAAACAACATGATACTCAATCAAGGAGACAATGGAGCCTGTAGTGGGTACGCCTTGGCTTCGGTGATTAACTACCTTTTATGGAAAAGAGCAGTTGAAAAAGAAGATAGCGAAGTATCTATAGAGATGGTCAGCACAAAAATGCTTTTTAATCTTGCACGTATCTACGATGAGTGGGATGGTGAAGATTATGAGGGGTCAAGCTGTCGTGGTGCCATGAAAGGTTGGCACAAACATGGGGTATGTTCTGAGAGTTATTGGAAGTTTAATAGTAACGAACCAACAGAAGGTTGGGAGGAGAACTCCATAGAAAAACCCCTTGGAGCCTACTATCGTGTCAATAAAGACTCTATTTCAGACATACAGTCTGCTCTATGTGAAGTGGGAGCACTCTATGTTTCAGCAACCATTCATGATGGTTGGTGGAAACTCAACAACAATAGAGGTAAGGTAGTGAAAAATTTGGAAGAAGATCTTCCACAAATAGAGTATAATGCTTTTCCTCATGGGAACCATGCCTTTATCATTATAGGCTATACACGTCAAGGATTTATTATTCAAAACTCTTGGGGAGAGCGTTGGGGCAATTGTGGTTTTGCTGTTTTAACTTATAAAGAGTGGTTGGCAAACGGCTTAGATGTTTGGGTTGCTGTAATGGGGGTTCCTATAGATATTGAAAACACGCCAAAGACCATTACTGCACACGCACTATCTTCTGCTTCTAATCTTCAAGAAGAGATAGAGTTAAAGGAAGATAGACAACCTCAAAAAGAAACGCTTATCTCTGAAGAGATGGCATACAATCATACCCTTATACTCAATGCCAATGGACGTGCCAAACATACCATTATAAAAACATTTACACTCGAACGCTCCATCGAAATCATCACTTATGACAATGTGCAGACATGGCTAAAACGGAGTAAGAGAAATCGAAAAGTTATAATCTATGCATTGGGTGGACTCTACAGTGAAAAAGAGTACATCGTAAAAATACGAAAATTGATACCCTACTTTTTAAACAACGGTATCTACCCTATTTTCTTAACATGGCAGTTCAGCTACCAAGAAGCCATAGAACAATCGATAGAGAGTTTTTTTCAGAAAACCATGGAGGGGAAAGATAAAGAAGTAGAAGAAAAAGTTTTAGAAGATTCAGAAGCCCTAAACAGAGCCATAGAGAGCCACTGTAAAAAAATCTCTACACGAGGTATTTGGGTAGAGATGAAGGAGCAGTCACTCAATGCTGTTCAGAAAAAAGTCAAAGGGTTTGATGGAGAGAGAAGTGGTGTCCTCTATCTTATGACAACTGCCCTAAAAAAACTTTCACTCGAATTTAACAACGAGATAGAACTTCATGCCATGGCACACTCTGCAGGGTCTGAACTCTTAACAACAGCATGGCTAAATGAGTTGGTCAAACATAAGATAAAACTAAGCTCCATGCATCTCTTAGCACCAACTACTTCCATACAAGACAGCAATAACTTTATGATAAAAGCATCTAAAAATAGGCTATTTGAAAAAAGAGACATACACATCTATATGCTCAACCAAGAGATGGAGAAGTTGGACAGAGTTGCCAAATACAACAAATCACTGCTCATACTTATTAGTCGTTCTCTAGAAAAAATACATAAAACACCTCTTCTAGGACTACTGGACTCTTGGGATAAAGAGAACATCGCCACCAAAGATGGTGTCTTCAACACAGCACAGTTAAACGACCTAAAAAAATGGCAAAAATTTGCCTATGAAAAAGACAACAACCTCTTCCCTTACATCTTAGGAAAAGAGCATATTCAACTTGCTTGTTCAAAAAACAATGACTCTGTACGACTCAGCCATAAAAGCCTCGACAGCAGTATATTTATTTTAGAGAGAATTCTTAAAATCATCACAACAGGCAGTGAGGATGGAGTGCTTACATTTGAGGTTGATAATCTTTGTTGAGATGTTTAACCCAAATTATGTAATACTTCCAAAACTAAAACAGATGAGGAAGCAAACATGACCGTAACCAAATACTCTGCCAATGGCAATGACTTTGTTATGATAATTAAAAAGAAGAAAAAAGACCGATCCAAATTGGCAAAAAAGCTTTGTCATCGTCAAGATGGTATAGGAGCTGATGGCTTGGTGGTACTTGTTCCTCATGAAGAGTATGACTTTGAGTGGGAGTTTTACAATTCAGATGGAAGTCGTGCCACCATGTGTGGAAATGCTTCACGTGCTGTGGCACATTTTGCTATGGGAAAAGGTATCTCAGCAGATGGTGAATCGGAGTTTTTAACAGGAGCTGGTATTATACGTGCCAGAGTTAACGGAAACTATGTCGTCTCTGACATGACCAAACCCATCATATTGAGTAAAGAGATAGATGAAGATGATGAGAGATGGTGGTTTATAGATACTGGTGTTCCTCATTTGGTTGCCATACGTGAAAATATAGAGGAGTTTGACCTTGAACAAGCAGCACGTCTACGCAACAAATACAACTGTAACGTAAACATCTGTAAAGTAGAAGAGAACACCCTCTATGTTCGTACCTTTGAACGTGGAGTAGAAGATGAAACCTTAGCCTGTGGAACAGGAATGGTTGCCTGTTTCATACGTGCCAATGGCGAAGACCTTGTCGATGATGATGTTAAAGTCTTTCCAAAATCGGGAGATGAACTCTATGTAAGTTTAGAAGACGATACCTACAAGTTTGGTGGACAAGTGACCAAAACGTTTGTGGCAGAGACCATCGACTAATACTACAAACACAGTTATTTCACAATAGAGATATAAAATCTCTTAAACTTAAGATATAAGGAAGATAGATGCAAAAAAAATTAATCGCACTCCTTGCGACATTAACACTAAGTTCAACGCTTCTCTTTGGACAGACACTCGTAACCGTAAATGGTCATAAAATCACTACAGACGTGATTCCTCCTGGTTATGAAAAACTGGATGATACAAAACGTGCTAACTTAATGGAACAACTTATAAAAGAGGAAGTTTTACATGCAGATTTACTGAAAAGTTCTCTGGTAAAAAGTGCTGAGTTTAAAAAAGTATTTGAAGATCAAAAAAAACTGGCACAAGAGGCTTACAAAAAAAGTTCGGGCAAAAATCTAAACAAAGAGCAAATCCGTAGTATAAAAGGTTCCATTGCTATTGCACTTTTTCAACAAAATGAGTTTAAAAAAGTCAAGGTAAGCAAAAGTCAACTGAAGGATTTTTATAACAACAATCCAAAAGCTTTTAACTTCCCTGACTCTATAGAGATAGCCAATATTATTCTTCAAGACAAAGCAGAAGCCGATAAACTTTTAAAGTCTCTACAAGGTGCTGCCAATCTAGACGAAGCATTTATAAAAGCAGCAAATGAACGGAAACAAAATGGGTACATGGGTTGGTTTGGAAAAGATAATGCTCCTGAAAACCTATTTAATAAAGCCTACAAATACAAGGTAAAACGTCTGCTCAACGCACCCGTAAAAACAAAACACGGATACAATGTGGTTTACCTTTTGAACAAAAAATCTGCTGGAACGCTCTCATTTGAAAAAGCAAAAAAACGTATAGAACAGATACTTAAACAGCAAGAAGTGATGAAAAAACTACAAGCAAAAGTGGAAAAACTCTACGGAAACGCTGAGATAATCTACTAAACAACGTCTATTTTGACTACTTATTCGATACTTTTCTAATAAGTAGTCATAATTTTAAATATAGAACAACAGCTTACTCCTTCTTTTCTCTAAATCTTCTCATAAAACTTAATTATTTTTTAATTTATATATATAATATTAATTTTAAATGATATAATATTTAATATAATCTTAATTTTAAAGGATAATTTATGAAAACGACTTTTACAAAAGAAATTCTCCATGAAGCGATAAAACATGGTTGTAAAACAGTAGGTGAATTAAATGACTTTATTCATGATCATAAGGTAGAGAAGTAGAAGATGGGTAAAGGTACCCACCTTCTAGTTGAGAAGTTTATTTAAGAGTTGGCTTTTTTCTCTCGTCTGTACTCTAAAAATGAGAGCAGTAAAATAGTAGCAACACCCAAGTCTATCATCACATCGGCATAATTGAAGACAGCAAAATCAAAACCACAATGCCATGCTACATAGTCAACCACCCCTTCGTGAATAAATCTATCATATAGGTTCCCTAAAGCTCCACCTACAATAAGCCCTAATGAAAAAGCATACTCTTTTACATATCCTTCATAAAAAATATAAAAAATAATTCCAACAATCAGCAACAACTGCACCCATTTGAGATTGTCTCCTAAAAATGCAAACATAGAGAAAGCAACACCTCTGTTATAGTGAAGCTCCAAATCAATACAGGAACTTCCCCATATGGTTGCATACTCTACACCATTGACAGCTTCCATTGCTAAAACTTTTAAGCTTTGGTCAATAATAAAAGTACCCACGACCAGCAAAAGAAAGATAACCATTGAACGCATTATGAGAGTGCCTTTTTGAAGAATTGAACGGTCTTGTCCATCATAATATGTAATTTATGTTGATCTTTACCCTCTAAAAGAATACGCATAAGGTTTTCTGTTCCAGAATAACGAACCAGATGACGCATATCAGCAGCCTCTATTTCAGCAAAAAGTTCCTCTGTACCAACTATCTCATCTATTGGTAATTTATGGGTAATTTTCAGATTTGCTTGTTCTTGGGGATAGAGTTCAAAAATATTAAAGGCTTCACTCGCTGTTTGATTGTTCTCTATCATGTAGGCAAAAGCCTGTAGGGCTGAGACCAAGCCATCACCTGTTTTAGCATAATCAGAGAAGATAACGTGACCACTCTGCTCTCCACCAAAGTTTGAACCAACCTGCTTCATCACCTCAAGTACATACTTATCACCCACATCACTACGCTCTAGCTGCAGACCATGCGCGTTTAAATAATCTTCAAGTCCTTGATTACTCATAACGGTAGCAACCACTTTGTCATTTGCTAACTTGTTCTCATTTTTAAGATGCATCGCCAAGGCACCGATGAGTTTATCACCATCAACCACCTCTCCTTTTTCATCTACAATGACAATTCTATCAGCATCACCATCAAGTGCAATTCCTATGTCAGCACGTGTCTCAATAACTTTTTGTGCCAAAAGGTCAGGTTGAGTAGCTCCACAATTGGTGTTGATGTTATAACCATTGGGATTTGTTGCCATTGCTATAACTTCTGCACCCAACTCACGAAGAACCATGGGTGCTACAATATAGGCTGCACCATTGGCACAGTCAACAACAACCCTTTTTCCATAAAGTGAGTACTTTTTAGGAAAAGAGTTTTTAATATGAACAATATATCGTCCAATCACATCATCAATACGCTGAGATTGACCTATCTCTTTTTTGGTTACAAAGGCATTTTCTATCTGCTCCATGTTTTGATAAATCTCTTCTATATCTTGTTCACACGCTTTAGATATTTTATTTCCCTCAGCATTAAAAAACTTTACACCATTATCATGAAAAGGGTTATGACTCGCAGTAATCATTATTCCAGCATCACAACGCATATTTTCGGTAATAAAGGCAATGGCAGGAGTAGGCATGGGACCTATTTGAACCACATCAAAACCAACTGCTGTAAGACCAGAAACCAATGCATTTTCTATCATGTAACCTGAACGTCTGGTATCTTTCCCTACTAAAATTTTATTATATTTACTTGTTTTTTTTAAGTGAATTCCTGCAGCCAATGCCAAACGCATAACATTCATCGCATTTAATTTTCCACCTGCTAATCCACGTACGCCATCTGTGCCAAATAGTTCCATTTGATTTTCCTTAGAAATTAGGTAGGGGAATTTTATCATAATATTATGAGATTTCTACAAGACCAAAAATAACTATGGTAAGAATTTCACTTAAAAGAGAGATGGTCACAACTTGTGAGGTTAATTTGTATTCATTTCTTAATGCCAATGCTGTAGATACACCCATCGCTATCCCAATAAATCCTGCTCTCATTGGCAACCCCTTAATATTATTTAATAATTAATAATATTATAAAATATTTAATGTTATTTTTACTTAATAATATTAAACAGTTTATGTTATTTTTTTATACTTAGCCTCTATAAGCTAAAAAAGCTATAATACGCGCAATTAAAAATCATCTCCTATTACGTATTATAGGCGAACATAAAGGTCAATTTTGAGTGAAAATTTAATCGGTTACATCGATAACCAAGGTAATATTATAGATACACAAAGTGCTGGTGAAAACCCTGATGCAAAGGAGATTGAGTACAATAACTCTACTGAATCTTTAGAGATTGTTAGGCACTCAACAGCACACCTTATGGCACAAGCCATTACGGAGCTTTACAGCAATGCCAAATTTTTCGTAGGACCTACCGTTGATGAAGGTTTCTACTATGACTTTAGAGTAGATGAAAAAATTGGTGAAGAAGATTTAAAGAAAATCGAAAAAAAGATGAAAGAGCTCATCAAAAAGAAATATAAAATTGAAAAGTACGAAATCACCAAAGATGAAGCGTTAATAAAGTTTGCTAATGATGATTTAAAACAAGCTGTCCTTACAAGAATTCCAGATGAAACTGTTTCTATTTACAAACAAGGTGATTTTGAAGACTTGTGTCAAGGACCCCATGTTCCAGCACTTCGTTTTTTACACAACTTTAAACTCACCCGTGTAGCAGGTGCTTACCTTGGTGGTGATGAAAAAGCTGAAATGTTAACCCGTATTTATGGAGTTGCTTTTGCCAACAAAGAGGCACTTAAAGCACATATGCTTATGCTTGAAGAGGCAAAAAAACGTGACCATAGAAAAATTGGTGCAGAGATGGGACTCTTTATGTTTGATGAAGAGTCGGGAGCAGGACTTCCATTTTGGATGCCTCAGGGAACAAAACTTAGACAAAAGCTTGAAAACATCTTACATAAAGCACATAGAAAAAGAGGCTACCAGCAGGTACGTGGTCCAGAGATTTTAAAAGCTGACATGTGGAGAACTTCTGGTCACTATGCCTGTTACGGTGAGAACATGTACCTAACTTCTATTGACGACCAAGAGTATGGGGTTAAACCTATGAACTGTATTGGTCATATTCAAATATTTAAACAGAGTGGAAAATCTTACCGTGATTTACCTTTAAAATATTATGAATATGGTGTGGTTCACCGTCATGAAAAATCTGGTGCTTTACATGGTCTGCTGCGCGTAAGAGAGTTTACACAAGACGATGCTCACATCTTCTGTACTCCAGAGCAGATTGCATCTGAAGTTATTGAGATTATAGAGTTTGTTGATTCGGTTATGAAACTTTTTAACTTTGACTACACCATGGAAGTAGCAACCAAACCAGAAAAAGCCATTGGTGAAGATGCTGTTTGGGAGTTGGCAACACAAGGGCTAAAAGATGCACTTGATCAAAATAACCTACCTTATACTCTTGACGAAGGTGGAGGTGCATTTTATGGTCCAAAAATCGACATTAAAATCACCGATGCCATTGGAAGAAAATGGCAATGTGGAACCGTACAAGTAGACTTCAACCTGCCAGAGCGTTTTGAAGTAGAGTATGTAGATGAAGACAACACACGTAAACAACCTGTTATGATTCACCGTGCTATTCTTGGTTCATTTGAGCGTTTTATCGCTGTTTTAACGGAGCATTATGCTGGAGAGTTCCCACTCTTCTTAGCACCAACACAGGTTATTTTTGTTCCTATTTCAGATGTTCATGCACCTTATGCAAAAGAGCTTCAATCAAAACTTATGGATATAGATATTGATTGTGAAATCTATGATAAAAATGATTCTCTGAACAAAAGAGTAAGAAATGCAGAGAAGCAAAGAGTCCCTTACGTGGTCATTGTAGGGGACGAAGAAGTTAAAAACAGAACAGTTGCCATAAGAAATAGACGCACAAAAGAGCAGTATAATCTTTCTTTTGATGAATTTATGGTAGAATTAACACAACAACTTAACGAAGGTAAAATTTGAGTAGACAAAATAACAGAAACAACAGAGGAAGAAAAAAGCCAGACGACACCATAATGAATGAACACATTAGAGACCTAGAACTCCGAGTTCTAGGTGATGATGGTGAACAGTTTGGAATTATTTCTCGTGATGAAGCTTTAAAAATTGCAGATGATAAAGGATTGGACTTAGTACTTATGTCTCCTGATGCAAAACCACCTGTAGCCAAAATTATGGACTACGGTAAGTTTAAGTATGAGCTTGAAAAGAAGAAGAAAGAAGCACGAAAGAACCAAAAAACCATTGATGTAAAAGAGGTTAAATTTTCTTGTAAAATCGCTGATGGTGACATTGCTTATAAAGTAAAACATGCCAGAGAGTTTTTAGAAGCTGGTAAGCATGTTAAATTAAGAGTATTTTTACGTGGTAGAGAGATGGCAAACCCTGAATGGGGGATAGACGTTCTTAACCGTGTATGGCCAATGCTTGAAGATGTTGGTGTCTTAGAGCAAACTGCTAAACGTGATGGTCGTTATGTAAACATGTATGTAACACCAATTAAGAAATAAATCAAATAGTTTTACCCTTCTTAAACCATTTATTCTTCGGATATAAATGGTTTTCTTTTTTTATTCTTTAAAGAATAAAGTAACTCCTCCTCACTTTTTTGCTACAATCTGTTTGAAAATACTTAAATAAAAGGAACATTTATGAATAAGATATTAGGCTCAGCAATTGCTGCTGTTGCTCTTTGGGCAGGTACAACAGCATTTATTGGTAGTCAGATGGAGACAAATCTTCAAGAACACCTTGATATGAGTAATAAATTATATGCCAACAGTGGGATTAAATATAAAATCAACAGTTATGAAAAAAGTTTTTTAGCATCTACAGCAACTGTAGAAATAGAGATTTTAGACCCTACTGTACAAGCGTTACTAAAAGACTCTTTTAAACTCCCAATCACCATGGAATACAAGATTGAACATGGTCCAATATTTTTTAAAAATGGTTTGGGTTTTGGTGCTGCTAAAACACATCAAGAGATAGCACTAAGTTCCCTACTAACCGATGAGACAAAAACAGAGTTTTTATCATTAATAAAAGATGATGTTCTCATTACAAGTGATACGGTTATCTCTTTCTTAAAAAATGCCAACTATAAAGTTTCTAGTGATGCCATTCAAATTAATAGAGATGGAAAAGATTTTCAGATGACACCTCTCTCAATTAAAGGTGATATTAATCTTGATAC
>LBBO01000001.1_pt112 | contig 9910 bp, 15 predicted proteins | sample 329191 | NCBI WGS metagenome assembly LBBO01 (sample SAMN03174413, study PRJNA266758) | hydrothermal vent metagenome | biome: marine hydrothermal vent; feature: marine hydrothermal vent chimney; material: microbial mat material; isolation source: microbial mat from marine hydrothermal vent chimney...
TTTTACGATAAAACATATCTATTGTAATGATTTTTCAATAGATCTAACTATTTTTCATTCAAAATATTTTAAAAGCATACATTTCCATTTATTTAAACATAGATTTGATGTTTAATATGGTCAAACCTACGGTTAATTTAAAACCATAAAATAATTTAGGTATAATAATGGGATTTTTAAATTACGGAGAGACAAATTGAGTATTACCGAAACCATAAACGAAGCTAAAAAAGAACTAAGTAACGATGAGCATATGCTTGCTTCTGCCTTTAAAGCAGAAAAACTTTATAAAAAACATAAACTTAAAATATTTTCAGTCATAGCCATTGCTGTACTTTACTTTGGTGGAAGTGCCATTATGAACAACATTGCTGAGCAGAAGTTGGTAGTAGCTAACACGGCACTGTTGGCTCTTCAAAAAGATGCGAACAATACAGCAGCCTTAACTGAACTACAAAGCAACAACCCAGCACTGTTTGAACTCTATAGTTACCAAAAAGCAATGAAAAACTCTGATACTGTAACACTTAAAACATTGAGTTCTAGTCAAAATGAGATTATTGCTGATATGAGTGCTTACCATTTGGCTATTATAGAAGGTAAACCTGCCCAGTCAGAACTTAACGGTGATGTTGCACTTATCAACAATGCTTATCTTTTAATTAAAGAGGGTAAAGTGACTGAGGCAAAAGAGCAACTTGAAACCATTTCAGAAGATTCCCCTGCTCACAATATTTCAAAGATGATGCAACACTACACTATTAAAGGTCAATAATGTATAAAAAACTTCTACTTGCCAGCACTGTTGCTGCCCTTATGCTCACAGGATGTGGATCGAAACAATACTATACACCGGAGCAAACACACACTGCATCTGCTGCACATATGGGTGATACCATTGTTCATTACTCTCGTGATGGTGCAACCTTGGCGAGTGGAAATGTATTGACAAAAAATGAGATGGTTAACCTAAAACTTGAAAATGGTTTTCACTTTATTAACAACGCAAAAAATGTTGCCATTACAGCTGATCAACAGGGTAACTGTAACATTGTATCATCCGAAGGAACGGTAGCTTCGGCTAAGTTTCCTCAAGCACTGATCGCTGGAACACTTGTGGGGCAATACTTGGTCTATCTACTGCAAAACAACCACTTTGGAGTCTATGATTTTAAGAAAAAGGCACCCGTTTACTCAAGTAAATCAGAGAAAGCATTTGCTATTGATACACGTATTGCTAACCCTTTAAGAGTTGATAACTTGGTAGTGATTCCTACACTTGATGGAAAGTTAACCATTCTTGACTTAAGTACACTAAAAGTTTCTAAAGAGATGTATGTGAGTACCGAGAAGTCTCTTAACAATATTATCTTTTTAGGTCGTCTCAACAACACCCTTATTGCAGCGACACCTAACAAAGTTTTATCTATTAGTAACAAAGGTAAAAAAGAGTTAGATACAGCCATCTCTGAAGTTGTTATTGATAAAGAGTCTATTTTTGTATTTGCTAAAGATGGTCGGATTTTAGAGCTTAATGAGGAACTCTCTGTTGATTCTGAGAAAAAATTTAAGTTTGCACACTTCTCTGTTGCTACTGTACTCAATGAGAAGATTTACGCCTTAGACAAACAAGGCTATTTGATAGTGTCTAACAAAAGCTTCTCTAAACACAAAGTCTATAAGATCTCAGAAGTAGAAGGTTATGCTTTTGTCTCAAGTGGGAAACTCTATTATGATGGGAAAATTATTGATTTAAACAGCTTAAGTTATGAGTAGAAACAATCTACTCGTCGCTTTTGAAGAGTATCTACACATCAACAAAGCTCTTGAAAAAAACTCCATCAAGAGCTACCTTTCTGACCTAGACCAACTCCAAGAATACTTTCTAAATCAAGACCTTCTACAGCTGAAAACTCCCGATATTTTTAAATTTTTAACAGAGTTTAAAAACAAACGCACCCTCAACCGTAAACTCTCTTCTATTAATGCTTTTTATGACTTTTGCCATAAGCTCAACTTCTCCTCTAACAATATCAATATTCCTATGTCAAAAGTACCTAAAAACCTTCCAAAGTACCTCTCTTCGGATGAGATACTTCGAGGGATCTCGTTAATAGATAGAAGTAGCCTTTTAGGTCTTCGAGACTATGCCCTGATTCTTTTTCTCTATGCCTCTGGTTGTCGTATCTCAGAAGCCCTTTTAGCCAAAAGAGCAGACCTCAATGAAGGCTGGTTCAAAATACGTTTTGCTAAAGGACAAAAAGAGAGAGTTGTCCCTTTGGCTCCACTCGCCATAGAGGCACTAGAAGCCTATTTAAACGAAGCATCTCTACAGAGTGAACAGATATGGTTAAACTATAGAGGAGAGCCGTTGAGTCGTATCTCTGCATTTAAGATTGTTAAGAAGTATCTGGGTGTTTCACCTCATGTCTTGAGACACTCTTTTGCCTCTGCACTTATTATCGGTGGAGCTGACCTTCGCGTGGTTCAAGACTTGCTGGGTCACTCATCGTTAGAGACCACACAAATTTATACCCATATAGAACAAAAAAATCTGGCTGATACCATGCAGAAGTATCACCCCCTAGCCTAAGGAAAAGCATGAAAGAAATCGTACACCTGCTCCAAGAAAAAAAGTTACTTTTTCAAAAACTCACACCCATTGATGTAAAAACTTTAGGAAGCCGTAAAAAAATAGATATCTATTTGGGGGTTGATTTAAAAAAGTACTATGCCTGTATTATTCATATCTCGAAAAAGAGTCGTATACTGAGTAAAGAGGCGATAGAACTCATGGAGTTTCATATGAAATTAGAAGCGTTTAATGAGAGTAAAATCAATAAGAAATACATCTACATTCAAGCCCCACTCTGCTCCAAAGCCAAAGCTCTGCTTGAAGAAGCAAAGTGGGTTGTTTGGCATGAGGTGCCAAACGACTAACGACCTACATAACTGTAAAGAAGTGCTCTTTTTAAACGCTTAAAAACTTGCTTTTTGTCTTGTGGTTTAATGGCAAAACATCCACCACTACGACCTCCCCATCTTACATACTTCGCTGTATGCAGAAGAATTTCTCTCTTTTTAGCGTTTCTATTTTTCCACTCTAGCCCTTCTATGCCTAGGTACTTATACCTTTTAGAAGTTAAACCCTCTCTCGTTCCTACTTTAAAAAAACCTGTAGGAGTTTTAAATGAGTTGAGTTTGTTGCTTGCACGCCAAACTCGACCACCCATTGCACCTGAGTTTTTTCCATGTGCGACCATGTGTCTATAGACTTTTCCACTATGTAGGTTAATAATGTAAAGACGTTTTGTTGTTGCTAATTTTGTATAATCAGCAATAGCAATATAGTCTGGAGAGAGTCGTTTTTTATAACGGTTTTTCTCATAATAGTTAAACGCTTTTGACAATGCTAGCTGACTTACATTACTGCTTCTTTTAACTTTCTTGAATATTTTATGTAAGTGAGATTTACTTACATAGCTACCCTGATATTTATTGGAGTAACTACTCTTTGCTGAACTACTTGATGTAGCCAATAGTAATATGCTTAATGCTATAATAATATGTTTCATAATTATACTTTCTTTAATAATTTTATATTTATATTAACTAATTGAAATAATATTATATTTTATATTAAATTAAGTTTATAATTAAAATTAAATTTTAATGTTATTTATTGTTTATTAAGTTTCTTTTTTTAGCTTTCATAGCCTGCTTTAATCAGATACCCGTTAAAATGGCACAAATTTCTTGCAAAACTAGGAAGTGATGGCTTCATCCTCACCATATTCGGGACTAACGTCTCCGATTCCAAATGAGTTTTTCAAGAAGTCTAATAAAAAAGGAAAAAAATGCACTACTTAAAGTCATTAAATGTTCAGGTATTTTTGGGAATTCTTCTTGGAATTGCATTTGGTATTTTATTACCAGAAATTGCGTTGGAACAAAAACTCATCGGAGATATGTTTGTCAGCTTACTTAAAATGTTGGTGGTACCTTTGGTCTTTGCCTCTATCTATACGGCACTTACAGGCTTAGGCTCTGTAGAGAAACTTAAAAATATTGGTCTTAAGACCATTGGTCTCTACCTATTAACCACAGCCCTCTCTGTATTTTTAGCCATATTGGTTATGAACATCTTTCCTATTGGTGAGCCTGTAAGCTCTGCTGGACTCGAATATGCAAAAGCAGCTGAAATCAAACCTTTTTCATTTCATGATATGATTATGAGTTTTATCCCGTCAAATGTCTTTAACTCTTTAGCAAGTGGATACATGATGCAAGTCATCGTCTTTGCTGTCTTCTTAGCTTTGGCATCATTTAAACTCGACCAAAAACACCAAGATGTACTCTTTGACCTCTTCACAGCCATTAATGAAGCGATGTTCCACATTGCTAAATGGGTGATTAACTTAACGCCAATCGGTGTCTTCTCTCTTATCTCTTACATTATTGCCAAACAGGGTATTGATGTTATTTTAGGACTTTGGGAGTATGTTCTGGTAGTCATGGCTGTTATTATCATTCATGCCGTCGTTACCTTACCTCTTGTTTTAGCATTCTTTGCTAAAATCAACCCATACAGGTACCTAAACTCAGTAAAAGAAGCCAGTATCATGGCATTCTCAACAGCCTCATCTGCTGCAACCCTACCTGTAAGTTTACAAGTGGTTCAAGAAAAAGGTGGTGTAAGCAAAGATTCAGCCGGTTTTGTTCTGCCTCTGGGTGCAACCGTATCAATGGATGGAACAGCCTCTTACCTTACCATCGCAGTTTTATACATTGCCAACTTAGCAGGTGTAGCCATGAGCCTTGGTGATCAACTTATATTAGGTGTAACAGTAGTTGCGTTAAGTGTCGGTGTCGCTGCTCTACCCTCTGCTTCTTTAGTAATGATGGTTGTTATTTTAAATCAAGTTGGTTTGCCTATTGAGTACCTAGCCATTATCGTTGCCGTTGACCGTATCCTAGATATGGCAAGAACCTCTCTGAATGTTACTTCTGACTTGGTGGTTACTAAGATTGTTGATGTTTTGGGGAAAAGAAAAGAGCTTTAGGCTCTTTTTATAGATTGAGGTTGAGTAGTATTCTATCTATAAACAAGACAAAACATCCCAACCTCCATTTCGCTATAATAGAGCCTTATTAAAAAAGGAAAAACATGAAACAGACCATTTACTATCTAACTATAACAGCCATTGCACTCAGCTTTTTGGGGTGTACACCCAAACAACTGTCGCAAAACACTGTCATAAAAACAACTACGATTCCTACTCCTTCACTTGGTACAGTTGTTCAAAGCACAAAAGCTCCTGAAGAGCTGATTGAACCCCCTTTAGAAGAAGCTATAGAGACAACTACTCTAAGCAGTAAAGCACCTGATGAGGAGCCAACAACCGATGATTATAGTCATGCTCCTAAAGATTATCGTACAACCATTAGAGCCTATTTATCAAAAAAAACCAACCCTAACGATACGATAAAATATGTTTTTTCCAGACCTTATAAAGCAGAAAAAAATAACAAGGCATGGAGAGGTTGGGCTGTAGACGTAGATATGTTAAAGCGTAATGGAGAAGGGAAAGTTTTAAGAAACAAACCCTATACCATTCTATTTGATGGCTCTTCTATTGTTGAAGATTTGAGTGATGATGATGCTAAAGATGTTGTTAGGGTTGTTTATTAAAATTTAACTCATTCCAAAGCTCCAAAAAGGGCAAAGGAATCGTAACATATCATTCATAAGATTGCTATTTTCTCTTAATCAACCAAGAAAAAGTAAAACCAGAAGCGACAAATACACTTACAGCATACACTGTCCAAATGAGAGGAAAAGCCACGCCTTTAAGTCCATCTGCTCCACCAACTACTTTTATCATCCACATATCTGGTAATACGACTATAGAGAGTGTCATGGCTAAGACGACTGCATGTAGTACCAAAAGTATATTTTTTATATTGAACATCTATTTTTCCTGTTTATTAAAATTAAAGAAGTATAACTCAAAATAATAAACTGTTGTTTAACCATATTAACCCATCGTTGACTTTTGATTGTCTAACTGTTTATCTGCATGGTTTAGAATACCAACATGAAGGATAGATGGCTACAAATCATTATCTCTCATCTCTTTTTCCCTCTCCAAAACCTCTTTCTGTTTCCCCTTAACCTCTCGCCAAATCTCATGGTCTCGCTTATCTCCATGCAGAGGTAAAATTCGCTCTTCATACTTTTTCAAAGCCCGTTTAAAAATCGCTTCATGTGACTCCACATAACCACAGTGAAAATTTAAGGTTTCTTTCGATTAAATATCTTCAAGATTTCAATACAATCTTTTTCAAAATTCACCTCATATACTACAGTGTAACCATTAAAAGTCATATCTCTAATATTTTTGTCATTGAAGTCAAAAGAGGGTCTGTATTTAAATGGATTGTCAGGTATCTCGCTGAGATATGATTTTAATTCATTTTTGAAAATGAGTTTTTCCACTTCTTTCATTTTTCATCTATTATCTCAACTAACATGAGACACACCAGCAATGTCAAATAACGCTGCAGGAAATGAATTAAATAGTGAGAAAATCTATCTCTTCTTAGCCAACAACTTCAAAAGTAAAGTATTAAGTATAAATGTTGTGGGAGAACCTACTTCAAGTGCTTTTATACTATCTGAGAAGACCTTTAACGTAGAGTCATCAAGATTATACTTTCCAGACTTTATCGCAGATAAAGAGATTTTTTCAACCAAAGCTTTACACTCTACAGCAGAGATGCGTGCGTTCTCTTGAACAAACTCATAGACCTTTGCCAAGTTTAGGTTTGCCACATCTAAAGCAAAGGTCTCTTTACTCACGATATCATTTAAAACAGTGATAGGTAGACGTGACTGAATGGTAGGAAGTAGAGAAGACTTTGAGGGTGTTATCAATATAAAAGCTTTATTTCTTGGAGGTTCTTCTATGATTTTCAGTAGTCTATTTTGAGCGATATCTGAAAACCTTGGAGCAATAAGAATAATGTAGTTTAAACTCTCAGATGCAATATACGCTTTAGAGATGGCTTCCTGAGCATGTTCAACTAAAAACTCTTTAGGCTGTTCTTTAGCATCTTGGCTTCGTATAATGGTAAAAGTTTCTGTGGTACGTAAAGCTTCGAGTTCACTTAAAACATTTTCTGCTTGATGTGTGATGATGACCCCAGAGGCTAAACGCATTGTTAATCCAAAGTTATTTCGCCAAAGAGTGCAGCATCAATGGTTTTATTAAAAACTTTAAAGAGTTGAATCATTTTAATATCTAAAGAGGTATTTCCAGCACGTAAGTAAAAACTGTTAGGTACATCACCATCAATAATCCATAAAAGATTCTCATCGTTTCTAAATACAAACTTCGTATAAGAACTCTCTGCACTTCCGATATACCAAATAAAATACCCATTTGGGTAAGAGATATCAAGCATATCTTCAAGCAAATCCAACTCTTGAGTATTTTGCATTTTATCCAAGTTGGGAAACATAGACTTTAACGTGTAGACAGGTAAAAAAGGTCGATCGTTGTCTAAGTTATTAATCTTATTCGCAACATACCGTGCAAACCAGCCTCGTGACTCATCGGTTAAAATGAGCATACTCTGCCCCTCTAAAATCTTAGAGACTGCATTTTGAACAACAGGTACCCAGTCATAACGACACTCTTCCATCCATGAGAAAGAAGAGTCCTCTTCACGAATGGTATCAAGTGTCCAGTTTAGTAGGGAAGTCATGGATTACTTGTCTAGGTTATACACTGAGTGCAGTGTTCTTACTGCAAGTTCTGCATACTTTTCAGCCACAATCATAGAGACTTTAATCTCTGAAGTTGAAATCATCTCAATATTTATGTTCTCATTTGCCAAAGCAGTAAAAGCTGAAGCTGCTACACCAGAGTGAGACTTCATACCCACACCCACAACAGAGACTTTACAAACAGAGTCATCTAAATCCATTCCACCTATATCATGGTCAAAAGCTTCTATGACTGCTTTTGCCTGATTGAGTTCGCTTTCTGGCACGGTAAACCCTAGGTTGGTTGTACCATCTGTACTTGCATTTTGAATAATCATGTCTACATTAATCTGCTCTTCTGCCAGTTTTGTAAAAATCTCAGCTGCAATGCCTGGACGGTCTGCAACTTCTCTAATGGTTACTCTTGCTTGATTTCTATCTAATGCTATTCCACTTACCAATACTGCTTCCATATTCTCTTCCTCTCCAATTACTGTTCCTTCTGCATCTGAAAAAGAACTTTTTGCTATCATTTTAACTTTTAATTTTTTAGCCAACTCTACTGAACGATTTTGTAAAACTTTCGCTCCAAGGGAAGCAAGTTCCAACATCTCATCATAAGAGATAAAATCCATCTTTTTAGCTTTAGGTTCTATGCGTGGATCGGTGGTATAAATACCATCTACATCCGAGTAAATCTCACAAGCATCTGCATTTAAAGCACCTGCTATGGCTACAGCTGAAAGGTCTGAACCACCACGTCCCAAAGTTGTTACAGAACCAGCACTGTTGATTCCTTGGAAACCTGCAACTATTACAACTTTTCCAGCAGAGATCTCACTTTGCATCGCCGTAGGGTCAATGGTCTCAATTCTTGCATAAGTATGCGAGTCATCAGTAACTATTCCTGCTTGACGACCTGTCATCGCCATGGCATCAACACCTTTTTCTTGTAACGCAATCGCCAAAAGAGCAGCTGTTACACGCTCTCCTGAACTTAACAACATGTCCATCTCTCGTTTTGCTGGAGTATCAGAAAAGTGTTTTGCATAATCTATTAGCTTATTGGTCTCCCCACTCATGGCTGAAACCACAACAACAATCTCATTTCCCTCTTTTTTGGCTCTCTCTACTCGGTCGGCTACAGATGCTATTCGCTCCAAACTTCCGACGCTTGTTCCCCCATATTTATGCACTATTAACATTGACTATATGCCCTTCTTTTATAAAATGTTCTATGACCCGTCTATAGACACGTCGTTTAAAATAGGTCGCTTTTTTTAGCAACTGTTTATACTCTACATATTTGTAGTCTTCAAACTCAGGTTCATGATAATCCTCAAGATTAATCTTAGCACAATCATGTAGCCGTACTAAAAAATACTTTTGTGTTTGACCGTCAAAAGGGTACATTTTACGAGCTTTTATACCAACAGGAAAATCATAAGTTATCCACTCTGGATATTCTGCAATAATATCCACTTGACAACACCCTATCTCCTCTTGTAACTCTCGCATTAATGCTTGGTGAGGGGTTTCACCCTCATCAATACCACCTTGTGGAAATTGCCATGTATTCTTTACATCAGATCGTTTACCTAAAAAAAATTCACATCTCTGTGGATAATCTGAAGAGAGTATAACAGCTGCGACATTTGGGCGATAACGCTTCTTTGTCTGCATTTCTATTACTCATCTTTCATCATTATTTAGGTAGAATTTTACCCAAAATCTAATTAATCACGGGTGAAAAAGTGCTACTATACATACATATTCCTTACTGCGATTCCAAGTGTCACTACTGTTCATTTAACTCTTATGTAGATAAGTTTGATACACGAGAAGCGTACATGTTGGCTTTAGAAAAACAGCTAATTTTTGAACTAAAACATTTTGATGTTAGCAATCAATCCATAGAAACCCTTTTTATAGGTGGAGGTACACCATCAACGGTTGCCCCTGAACTCTATGAACCTATCTTTAAACTACTCAAACCCCTACTTCAAAAAGATGCTGAGATTACAACAGAAGCCAATCCAAATTCTGCCACCAAAGAGTGGTTACAAGGCATGTATAACTTAGGGGTTAACCGTGTCTCATTTGGTGTTCAAAGCTTTAACGAAAAGAAACTAAAAGCAC
>LBBO01000209.1_pt13 | contig 9886 bp, 3 predicted proteins | sample 329191 | NCBI WGS metagenome assembly LBBO01 (sample SAMN03174413, study PRJNA266758) | hydrothermal vent metagenome | biome: marine hydrothermal vent; feature: marine hydrothermal vent chimney; material: microbial mat material; isolation source: microbial mat from marine hydrothermal vent chimney...
TTCTGGCTGTCGCTTCGGTTATTTTTCGGAATTTGCGGCAAAGATAGACATTGACGCAGGAGTAGCTCAGTCAATTTGTGCTAATGACAGTTCTAATTTGGCAGGAAGTGTAGCAGGAGGGTCTACAACGGGGATTTGGACGGGAGGAACAGGTCAATTCTTACCCAACTCGACAGCTTTAAATGCTATTTATGTACCCAGTCCAGCAGATATTTCATTGGGAGTCATTACTTTAACCTTAACATCTACGGGAAATTGTACACCAGTAGATGATCAAATGCAATTAAGCTTTACTCCAGCACCAGTAGCAACAGCAGGTTCAGATGTATCAGTATGTACAAATAATTCAGCTGTTTTATTAAACGGAAGTGTTACCATAGCTTCAAGTGGAATATGGAGTGGAGGTTTAGGCAGTTTTAGTCCGAGTAGTCTAACAACGACTTACAGTCCTACGCCAGCAGAAATAACTTCAGGAAATGTAGTTTTAACATTGACAACGATAGGAAATGGTGTTTGTAATGCCGAGAGTGATAATTTAATAGTGAGTTTTACACCATCTCCAACAGTAGATGCCGGTGTAGCACAAACAGTTTGCGAAAACAATGCGCAAGTTAATTTATCAGGGTCAAAAACTTTAGCAACAGGAGTTATTTGGAGCGGAAACGGAACATACTCTCCCAATGTAAACGCACTCAACCCAACATATAATCCAACACCAGCAGAGCTATTATCGGGAAGTACAACCTTAACGATAACAACAACCGGAAATGGAAATTGTAATGCCGTAAGCGATATCGTTACTTTAACTTTTACAGGAGCACCAACAGTTAATGCCAATGTTGATCAAACTTTATGTTCAAATAATTCAGTAGTTAACCTAAATGGAAGTAACACTGTTTCTACGGGAGCTCAATGGAGTGGAGGTTTAGGAATATTCTTACCCAACAACAATACCTTAAATGCTACTTACCATCCTACAAGTACAGAAATAGCAACAGGATCTTTAAATTTATTTTTAACCACTACTGGAAATGGAAACTGTAACGCAGAAAGTAATGACATGGTAATTAACTTCACACCTAGTCCAACCGCTGAAGCAGGACCTGATCAAAATGTTTGTGCAAACAATGTTAGCGCTCCTCTTTCTGGAAGTATTACAATTGCAACGGGAGGAGTTTGGAGTGGTGGTTCTGGTAGTTATTCACTAGGATCTGCAAACTTAAATTCTATTTACACCCCATCGTCAACCGAAATTTCCAATGGAAGTGTCCGTTTATATTTAACCACTACAGGGAATTTAAACTGTATGTCAGTTATAGATAGTATGCTTATCACAATAGCACCAGCGCCAATAGTAAGTGCAGGATCAAACTTAAATTCTTGCGCCAATAATTCAGTTGTGAATTTATCAGGAACCATTTCAAATGCTACGGGAGGTATTTGGAGCGGAGGAACAGGAAATTACGTATCATCAAATACCGATTTAAATGCGAGTTACACACCTTCTAACGCAGAAGTAACAGCAGGAACGGCAACATTAATTTTGACTTCAACGGGAATTGGGACTTGTACAGCAGTGACTAGTAGTTTAACCGTGTCAATCCTCTCCTCTCCTACGGTAAGTGCAGGAGTAGACCAATTTCTTTGTAGTAATAATGCGACAGCGATTTTAACAGGAGTTGTTACAGGAGCAACGGGAGGACAATGGACAGGAGGATTAGGAACATTTACACCCAATGCTAATACCTTAAATGTTTCTTATAGTCCAACGGCTACCGAAATTGCAAATGGAAATCTAACATTAACACTAACAACGACAGGGATGGGAGTTTGTAATTCGGAAACAGATAATGTTGTATTGACTTTTACCCCATCTCCTGTAGTCGATGCTGGATTACCTCTTAGTTCATGTGCAAACAACACGGCAGTTACCCTAAATGGAAGTGTATCTATTTCTGGAGGAGGAATTTGGAGTGGAGGATCAGGAAGTTATTCCAGTTCTAATACTGATTTCAATACAGGCTATACTCCATCGAATGCTGAAATTTCAAGTGGTAGTGTTCAACTCTATTTAACGTCAACAGCAAATGGGACTTGCACAGCTGTTAGAGATAGTGTTTTAATCACAATTGCTCCAACTCCAATTGTAAGTGCTGGATCAAATTTAAACTCTTGCGCGAATAATTCAGTTGTGAATTTAGCAGGGTTAATAACCAATGCAACAGCAGGAATCTGGAGTGGAGGAACAGGTAATTATGTCTCATCAAACACTGATTTGAATGCTAGTTATACCCCTTCTAATGCGGAACTAATAGCAGGAACAGCTACATTAACGTTGACATCAACAGGGAATGGAAGTTGTAATGCCGTTACAGATGCTGTTATAATCTCAATTATACCTTCACCAACAGCAGACGCAGGTCTAGACCAATCTGTTTGTGGGAATAATTCTACGGTTAATTTAATTGGATCTGTAACAGGAGCAAGTGGAGGACAATGGACAGGAGCATTAGGGGTGTTTACACCAAGTAATAATGCATTAAATACATCATACACACCAACAGCTACAGAAATTACAAATGGATCTGTAACAATCACATTGACGACAACAGGAGTAGGAGTTTGTAATGCCGTAACAGATAATGTTACAATTGCTTTCACACCATCGCCAGTATCAGATGCAGGCTTAGATTTAAACTCATGTGAAAATAACCCTACAGTAACATTGAATGGAAATGTTACCGTATCTTCTGGAGGACAATGGACGGGAGGTACTGGAATATTTACAGCATCAAATACCGATTTAGGAGCAACATACACACCAACATCAGCAGAAATTACAAATGGTAGTGTAACATTAATACTTCAATCCACTGGAAACGGGAATTGTAATATGGAAACAGATAATGTATTAATTACAATAGATCCTTCTCCAATTGTTGATGCAGGAATAGATCAAACAATTTGTGTGAGTAATCTAAATGTTGTTTTATCAGGGTCAGTATCAGGAGTGACTAATACAGGAGTATGGTCAACATCGGGAACAGGCTTTTTTGTTCCCAATAATACAAATTTAAATGCTAGCTACGTGCCAAGTGCTGCCGATTCAATTGCAGGAACAGTGCAAATTACATTGTCTTCTACAAATGGTAATGCTTGTTTACCAGTTGTAAATAGTATGACTGTAACAATACTTCCTGCGGGAATATCAACAGCAGGTTCAGATGTTACTGTTTGCGCCAATAATTCAGTTGTTTCCTTAACAGGAAATGTGAGTGGAGGATCAAGTACAGGAGTTTGGAGTACAAATGGGACAGGAGTTTTTACACCAAATGCTCAAACGTTAACAGCAAATTACATCCCTAGTCCAGCCGATGCAGGAAATGGAAGCGTAACAATAACCCTAACAGCCAATAGTTGTGATAGTGATGCCGACGATTTAGTCATTACAATTACACCTTCACCTATTGTAAGCGCAGGTTCTGATATAACGGTTTGTGCAAATAGCTTAACAATACCCTTGGTAGGTAGTGTTAGTGGAGCAACCACAACAGGGGTGTGGAGTACAAATGGAACAGGAGTTTTTACACCAAACAATACCGATTTACAAGCCAGCTATGTAGCGAGTTCACAAGATTCTATAAACCAAACGGTTATTTTAGTTTTAACAGCAACAGGAATAGGAACTTGTTCTGCCGTTACAGATACTGTACTTATAAATATATTTCCAACAGGAACGGCAGATGCAGGAATTGATCAAACTTTATGTGCAAACAATAGTAATATAAGCCTTAGTGGTGTTATTGGCGGAGGAGCATCAATAGGAGAATGGAATTCTAGTGGTTCGGGAACATTTACACCAAATGTCAATACTCTGAATGCTACTTATATCCCTAGTGCCGCAGATTTAATTCTAGGAACAGTAAATATAAGTTTATCAGCAACAAACAGTTGTAACAATGCATCGGATGTTATAGGAATTGTTTTTACAGCTGCTCCAGTAGTTGATGCAGGAAATGATGTTTCTATTTGTGGGTCTAATGCGGTAATAGCTTTAACAGGAAGCGTAACAGGAGCGGTAAGTGGAGAGTGGAGTTCTAATGGGACAGGAATTTTCAGTCCTAACATTACAGACATGAATGCTATTTACTCCGCTAGTACACAGGACATTACAAATGGTAGTGTTTGGATTTATTTAACTTCAATAGGAAATGGAGATTGTAATGAAGTGATAGATTCCCTTCAATTAATGATTACTGCAGGAGTTGAAGTCAATGCTGGAATAAACCAAACGGTTTGTTCTTCATCCTCTTTTACATTGCTACAAGGAACTGTTTCTAATGGAGCAACGACAGGAGAGTGGAGCACTTTAGGTTCGGGGACATTCTTACCAAGTACAACAAATTTGACAACAGAATATCATTTTGGAGCAGGCGATTTGATTAATGGAAGTGTAAATTTAGTTTTAACCTCGACAAACAATGGGAGTTGTGTAGCAGAAACGGACACTTTAACAATTAGTTTTGGTAATAATGCTTTTGCATCAGCAGGAACAGATTTTACAATTTGTGCCGCTTCACCAGCTACGCCACCTTTGCAAGGTTATGTTTCTGGAGGAGCAACAACGGGACAATGGAGTACTTTAGGTTCAGGAACGTTTTCTCCTAATACAACAGATTTTAATGCATCTTATATACCAAGTGCTACCGATTATTCAAGTGGGAGTTTTGAGTTGGTTTTAACAACAACTAACAATGGAGGATGTTCAGCAGGGACAGACACCGTTCTTATTAGTATTGAAGCCGTACCACAAGCTAATGCAGGTAGTCCAATTCAGACTTGTAGTACAGTAGATACATTACCACTTTCGGGAAGTATAACCAATGCAACCGCAGGAGAATGGAGCACATCAGGAACAGGAACATTCTCTCCTAACAATACTGATTTATCAGCTGTATATGTTCCTAGTTTAGGCGATCAAACAGGAAGTGGTTTTCAAATTTATTTAACAACAATTGGAAATCAAATTTGCAGTAATGATGTAGATTCTATTACAGTAGTATTTGACACTCCTTTAACAGTAGGGTTTAGTAATTCGGTAGGTTGTGCGAACAATTATATGTCTTTTATTGATACAACGCTTATCCATTTTGGAACAATTTCAGAATGGAGTTGGAATTTTGGAGACGGCGGAACAGCTCAATCACCAAATCCGAGTCATTTATATACAACAGCAGGAGCTTACGATGTTATTTTAGAAGTAACTTCTAATATGGGTTGTTCATATTCGATTATTCGATCAATTGTAGTACAGGGATCACCTACGGCAGATTTTACTTTTACGGATGGAGATATTATTGTTGGAAGTGACGTCGGATTTAACGATTTATCTTCAGGAGGAAACGAATGGTATTGGGTATTTGGAGATGGATTTGGAACAGATACGGAACAAAACCCTACTTATAACTATTCTTCAGCTGGAAGTTACAATGTAATTCAAAGAGTAACCAATAGTTTTGGTTGTTCAGATACGGCGCTTTATACGATTGTTATTTTATCAGACCAAGATGATTATTATCCACCTGTTATTCCTTCTGGATTTTCACCAAATGGAGATGGAGAAAACGATGTATTGTATGTAAGAGGAGGGCCATTTGAAAGTGTCATGTTAAGAGTTTACAACAACTGGGGGAACTTAATCTTTGAATCTAACGATGTAAACATCGGATGGGATGGAACGCACAAAGGCAAAGAGCTTCCAAAAGGAGATTACGTTTACAGCGCTATTGTTGTAGCAGAAGATGGAACAGAATACATAAAAAAAGGGAGTATATCTATTATTAGGTAATCCATAGAATTACTAATCACTAAATCGCATATAATATGAAAAACACGATACTATATACAGCAATTCTATCTACTCTTCTTTTTATGAAATTAGAAGGAATAGCGCAAGACTATCACTATACTCAGTTTGATGAAGTCGCACCAATGCTAAACCCTGCCCAAACAGGAACTTTTAAAGAATACAAATATCGAGCTGCGACACAATTTAGAAATCAATGGCGTTCGGTTGCTAGTAAGCCATTTACAACGTTTTCTTTAGCTTACGATATGCCTGTCAATGATCGTTGGGGAGCAGGAGCTTACTTGGTTAATTACGATGGAGCTAAGATTTTTAATGCCTTTAACTTTGTTCTTTCAGGAGCTTATAAAATTACAGATCCAAATCAGAATAAGCATTTGTTAACCACAGGATTGCAAGCAGGAGTGATTTATAAAAATACCAATAATTTAGATTTACTTTTTGATAATCAATATTCGCAAGGGGCTTTTCATTCTGAATTACCAAGCGAAGAATCTTTTGTAAAATTCAATAAGACAATGCCTGAGTTTAACTTTGGTATCTATTATGAATACACAGATGACACAAAGAGGTATCATCCTTATATTGGAGCTACAGTTTTTCATATTTCATCTCCCAAAGAATCTATTCTAATCGAATCTACAGATTCTAAATTACCAAGAAGGTTCGCATTTAATGGAGGTAGTAAATTTAACGCAACCAGAAAAATAGATGTAAACCTAAAAAGTTTGTACATGATGCAAGGAACGGCTAGAGAATTTGTAATCGGGTTGCTTGGGTCTTACAAAATGGCAGGTCAAAGTGTAGGGTCATACAGTATGAAAGAAAAAGATTCTGAATTATTTTTTGGAGCAAACTATAGGCACAAAGATGCTATTGCTATTATTTTAGGGATAAGGTATGATGAACTAAAATACTCTATAAGCTACGACATTACCACTTCAACACTTAAAAGTGTTAACGGAGGAAAAGGCGCTATTGAATTTGCTATGATATTCCAACCTAAAAATGGATATAAGAAAAGAAATAGAAAGAAATTTTAAGGTTGATTAGAATTATACTCAATGCAATTAGCTTTTCGGGAAATTTGAAGATTTTATTTTTTTTCAAGACTTAGGCGAAAAATCTTGTTGTAACTGGTTACTACAAGATTTTACAACGACAGTATTGGAAAAAAGAAAGATTCAAAAAACCGTAAAGCTATTTGTTTTGAGTATCTCTACTCCAATTCAGCTTTCATTTTTTTAGTCATTTTTGAAACAACCAAATCATAAGAATTTTTTACCCATCGATAAATTAACTTGTCAGATACCGAAGCGTTGACCTTTACAGTATTCCAATGTTTCTTACTCATGTGATAGCCAGGCAATACATCTTCGTACTGTTCTCTTAGTTCAATTGCTATTTCGGGGTCGCATTTCACATTAATACTTTCAAATAAATCTATATTCGTTAAGACAAACATTTTCCCAAGTACCTTAAAGACAAGCGTCTTTTCATCAAACGGTAAATCCTCCGTAGTTCCATTAAAACTCAAACAATAACTTCTAAATTCTTCAATATTCATATTTAGTTTTTATTATTAATCTTCTTCAAATTCAATTGAAATATTATTTACAGGCTCTTTGTTTTCTTTTACTCCCAGTTTCTTTAACCATTTTGGAGTTTTCTTAGGTTTCTTTTCCTCTTCTTTAATTTCTGTTTTTAGACTTCCCTCTTCTTTATCGTCTTCTTCTTCCCAGTTTTCTATCTCAAAACTAGGTTCAGGTTTAGTGTTCTTTAGTGACTTTAGTGTAGAATCATTTTTAAACAAGTCAAACTCATCTTTCAGTATTGATTTTACGTTTTGTTTCTCTTCCTTTATAGCCTCTTTTCTGTTTTCTCTTCGTTCTCGTTTATCTAAAGCATATTGAGGGTCGCTAAGATTACCAAACAAGCGAATAAACAACTTCTTACCCATTCCATCATCTTCAATTGGACCAAAGTCATCAGCGTTTTTATTTCTTAATAAAATGTCTCTTAGGTTAAAACTAAGGTGATAATCGATATCGTTATTAAAATTGTGTTGCCCACTAATATTAATGTCCATCAGATTGGTCATTATAACCGTCTTAGGAATATGTATTGTATTGTTCTTAATTTCAATTACACTGTTTAGTTCCGAAAACTTAATTTTAGCCACTTTTCTTCTAATCTTTTTAGTATCGATTACTTTGTTTATCAATTTATTTTCATCAAAATAGGTGGCTAAATTCATTAAGGCTCCATAATTAGTTAAGACTCCTTTTTGTATTTTTGCTTTAGCAATTATTTCAATCGATGGTTTTATTAAAGTTAGGTCTGGAGTGAAATCCATACTAAAATCTAACAATAAATTACCTGTTCCCGTAAGGTTTTTATCGGTCAATTCTGTTTGTCCAAAATTATCTACCGAAGCAAAAAACTGCTGTATATCGATTCCTTCTAACTTTGCGTTTCCCTTACTTCTAAAACTAAAATCAGTCAATTGTTCCAATTCCGCATTAAATAAAGCATTTCCCCCACTGGTTTTAAACCTTACATTCTTAGTAGAAAGCGTACTGTTTTTTAGCAGAAAAGTACCAACCATATTTTGAGCATTAAAATTATTATACTTTAAATTCTTAATAGAAGTATTGACCTTAATAACCATTCGGTTAGGGAAAAGTAATGTATCCGAGCTGCTAACTGTTTCGTTATTACTTTTCAACTGAGTCAAAACTTCATTCAAATCAAAATCTTTTGACGTTACATTTATAGTTGCCCATACCGTTTCATTCTTACTCAATAAAGATGAAACAACATTCTCAAAACTAGCATTCATACTAATTTCAGAATTGGCAATTGTAGTTGTAAAATTCTGTAATTTAAAATTATTTTGATTCAACGTTCCTAAACCATTTGTGTTGGAAAATCTAAGACTGTTTTTATTATTCAAAAAAGTGACATCAGTTAAATTTATAGTTCCTTTAGAATTTCTCACAGCAAAAGAATTTCCTTTATAGCCTCCCGATATTGAATAATCAATTTTTGCCAGACCTTCCAATTCAGCTATTTCATTACTATTCAAAAACCCTTTTATAACCCCAAGGTTTAAGTCAGCTTTAAAATTAGATTCTACTTGTAAATTAGAAAAATCTTTTAAAGTTAAATTTCCCGAAAACGCTCCACCTTCGTTGCTTAAATTTCCCGAAATGTTTTTCAAAACCAAAATAGAATTCACACCCTTGTTGTTGTTCGAAAAATCTCCATCAAACGATAAATCGGTAAGCGAAACATTATTTTTCTTTTCAGTTAAAGCACCTTGTTCCAAATTAAATTTAGCCGTTATTTTTGGAATACCATTTTTCTTAATCTCTCCATTCAAATTAGCATTAAAAGTCAACAAACCTTTTGTGTCGTAGTTTTTTAAAATAGTTAAAAATCGTGGAGGAAAAACCGAAAAAATAGATAAAAAAGAAATATTATTACCCTTTATGTTTAAGTCAATCATAGGGTTTTTACCCTTTTCAGAAACATAATTACCAGTTACATCAAACCTCAAACCTTCAATCGTTAAATCTCCTTTATTTATTGTATAAGACTGTTTTCTAGAATCAATCAATAAGTCTAAATCTAAGCTAGCATTTTTGTTAGAAACATAAGAAACACTATCTGTCATAAACTCATTTACAAATAAATCACCATTCGCTTTCAAATCATATTTTACATTAGAAAACTGACCTTTAAAATATATTTCATCAGAGATTAAATCAATTTCTTGATTCAGTATTGTATTCTTAAATTTAAAATCAATTTCATCAAAAAATACCTTTTCCAAATCAAAAGTAAACTGACTTTTCTTAGCCGAAGTATCTGTTTTAAAAATAGCATAATTATTATTTCCTTTTTTATCTATGCTCAGTTTTGCAACCGTATTCGACGCTTTAATTTTTTTTATTTCATATTTTCCACCAACCAAATCCCAAAAATTTAGGTTCAAGTATAAATACTCAATCGAAA
>LBBO01000269.1_pt12 | contig 9862 bp, 16 predicted proteins | sample 329191 | NCBI WGS metagenome assembly LBBO01 (sample SAMN03174413, study PRJNA266758) | hydrothermal vent metagenome | biome: marine hydrothermal vent; feature: marine hydrothermal vent chimney; material: microbial mat material; isolation source: microbial mat from marine hydrothermal vent chimney...
TCATTAATTGTAGTTGATGTATCAATTATTGCATTGTATGAAATATTATCTAGAAATCTTAATGGTAATATTTTTATTAAAATTCTATATTGTAATGATTCTGTATATTTTAATTCTATTTTATTTTTATTTTTATACATTTTATTTTCCATTTTTTTATATATTTTGTAGTATTTTTTATTATATATAATTCAAAATTATTCTCATTTTACAAGCCTAATATATCCATATGTGTTTCTGTTTTATAATTGAAATATTTACAATTATTTTTTTGATCACAGTAATATAAACATTTTTTAGCTTCTGCACTTTGTCCTTTTCTGCTAAAAATCCATTTATCTTTAGTTGAACACTCATCTGGTTCTACACCTAAATCAATAAATTCTTGAAGTTGATTTGTTTTTTCAAGTAGCATTCGTTCAATTTCATCTGGTTCATATGTGTCTATATCCATAAGTTCTAAGTGTAGATTTTTATTTGCCTTAAAAAAGGAGTGTCCTTTATCTATAATTGCTAAAGCACAAGAATAATCTTTATTAAGATTTCTTTTAATTAGAAATCTATATACAGCTTGTTGTAGTGCATATCCATTTGCTGCTCCTTCTTTTCTTACATTCATTATTGTTGTTGCAGTTGTATTCTTCCAATCTACAATTTTTTTATATTCATGTAGTACTAAGTCCATTGATCCTGATATTATCCATCCATTTGATAATTCATATGACATTGATAATTCTGTTTCTAAATCTTGTGTTCCATTAAAATGATTATCTTTGTTATTGAAAATTGTTTCTGCTCCAATATGAAATACCGACCCTGAAGTATTCTGTTGGAATGTAGTATCTGGTTCAGAGCCATTCATATACTTAAGATAATTTTGCAACAATGTGTTGCTCATCATAGAACCAGAGAAGATCTTCTTCTTTGCTGTTTTGTTTCCTGAATATGCTGTTCCGTTTAGTAGAGTTTGTTCTACAAATGTTTTCCATGTAATGTTTGACATTGACTTTCCTTTTGTATTATGTTTATATAATTCTTATTTAAGTATTAGATTGTATTTTTATATTGCTTAAATAAGAATTATTATTTGTTTAATGTTCTCCGTAACCCCTTAACCTTCTTATGTACATTACTGTACGTTACGGAGCATATCTGAGAGTCTTTAAACTCGTAATCCTGAATATAATATGGCTTTTAATGTCTGTGCTGACTATTTAATCATGTTAATTGTTTTCTATATTTTCTAATGTTTCTTTTTTCATTTTAGTTTTCATATAGCTTGTCATTTTTCCAGGCATTTCTATCTTATCTAAAATTTGTGTTCCGTTCCATATATACATAGTTGTTATATTTTGTCCTCTATCATATAAGAATTCAAATCTATATTTCATTTTTATATTCCTCTTGTTTATTTTATTTTAATTAAATAAGCTTCAGCTTCACATTTACTTTTAAACCAATCTTTTTTAAAAATGCCAAAATCATTATTTATTTCATCAATACTCCTACCGTTCGTCCACCCTGATCTAACTTTATTGTTTTCAATTATAGATATATAGTCTGAGGTTTCAATTTTCTTTTTTCTATGATTTTCAAAATTAATCTTTTGTAGTTTTTTATTATTCACTTATTAGTGCCACTGGTTTTTGCTATTATTAAGTCACTCATTTTTTCCTTTTTTATTTTTCTTCTTTACTATTAAAATCTTCTATTAGTTTCTTAGCATTAAATGTTGTTATATCAAGCTCTAACAGTTGCTTAATATATTCACCTTCACTAGTTTTTTGTAAAGATTTTACTTTTAATTTTAATAGAATTAATAAAAATTTATTAAAATCAATAAATTCATGCTCCATAGTATTCATCTTTCTATCCACATTATATTTATAGCTTTTGCTGTTATTGCTATTACAATTGCAATAATTAACATCAATATCCATACTTCAAATGCGTACCATAATGATGTTCCGAATCTATGTTCTAGTGCTCCCCAATTATATAATAGTACAACTATACCTACAATATTTGCAGCACCTGCTAATACAAATGACAAAATTCCCATTGATATTGTCATTGTTTCTATATCTATTTTATTCATTTTTGTTCCTTTTTTTATTTAAAATTATTCCATTCTTCATTTGTAACATTTTGATCAACTACCCCAAGAAGATATGCACCACTTGTTTTTTCTTTTTGAGCACTTTGAATATTCGATGGTCTTGTATATTTATTTGCCCATTTACATGGATTATCTATTTTTTCAACAATTGGTTCTTGCCCAGCATTTTTCATGACTGAATATAAGTTATGTTTTACATATTCTTTTACAACTTTATTGTTTACTCCAAGAAGTCTTGTATCATCTGTATAACAATAATCTATCCAGTCTAAATCTGCCTTATATGCAGATTCGTACAATGAATTTATTTCTTTATTGTATTCTATGAATATATATTTCCATTCTGGATCTTTTCTTAATTTACTAATTAGTAGATTTGTTAAAGCATAATGAATGTATTCATCTTGTGCAATCTTGCTGATTATATCTGCTGTTACAGAAAATAATCCATTTTCTTTAAAAGCAAAACTTGTTAGGAATGATGATTTAAATAATACTGCTTCTAGAATATTTAATGCAAATAATGACATTACAATTGATTTTTTATGTGCTTCTCTGTTATAAGATACTTCTATTCCATTTTTATGCAATATCATTTTTGAGTTGTGTACTACTGTATCTTCAAAACATGAAATTATTGATTCTCCTCTTTTTAATATATCTTCATTTACCATTATGTCATCAAATATAGATGTAACATTTATAGGTAACCCTTTTAAGATATCTGCATAAGATAATGAATGAATATTGTTTTCAAAGAATGAGTGTATATACCACCAAGATTCTAGTTGAGGATTTGTTGTTATTGGTATAAACACTTCCGAAACTGATCTTGCTGCTAGTGAGTCAAGTAATGTTTGGAATTTTATGTTTTTCATATATAGTTCTTTTAATTCAATAGATGAATTCAAATAATCTTTACCATCTTTTGTTGAATTGAAATCATCAGAGAACCACATTTTTCCAAGTTGTGATTCTATTTTCTGTGTGATCATTGGTTCTATAGATAAATCTAATCTTGCAATATTCTTACCAGATTCATCTAAAAATAATGATGATTTTGTAAAATCTATAGGTTCTTTGTTGAATAAATGATTAATCATTTGTTGTCCTTTTTTTTATATTCTCGCATACTATACTTCACATCCAGAACCAGTACAACTAAAACTATTATTATCTTCTTCATCAGGTAATTTAGTATTATTATAATATCTTGTTTTGATTCCATAGTATTTTGCAAGATATAGATCTGATATTATAGATTTAGCTAGTACCTTGCCATCATTCCACTCTGGATTATAAAATGTATTTGCTGAAATTCCTTTATCTATCCATTTTTGAGTTATTGCAATATGTTTTAGAAAATCTGCATTGATATCTCTATCATATGCAAAGTCATATTTATCTGCTAGTTTAATAGCTTCTGGTGCAAATTGATTATAATTTATACCAGATTTATCTTTTACTGTAAGAAGTGTTTTTATTGGTTCTAATGAACTTGTTTGGTTTGATGGTACAGATGAGCTTTCTGATGGCGGAACCATCATTAATCCTACATTATACATTCCATATTTTTTGATAAGAATATTTAGAGTATTCCAGTCACATGAATATTTTCTTTTTACTAATTCATCACATGTTTTTTTATATCTATCTATTGGTAGAATTTTATTATGATTTTTAAATGCTTTAGCTTTTCCTAGTTCTTTTGCTATCTGAACTGACGCTAAATGCATATTAAATGAAAAATGTTCCATCCATTCGTCATGTAAATATAAAGCTTTTTCTTGTCCATATCTCAGTTCTTGTTTAGCTAACCAATATGCATGATTAGATAATCCAATTCCAATATCATGTGTTTCATCAACATATGCATTTGCTTGTGAAGTTGGATGATTTTGTCTTTGCATAATGTGTGATTGTGCTCTAACTGCTAGATCTGTTATTTCAGGAAGTTCTTCTATTGATACTGTTCCTTGATTAATATTTGTTAGTACACATACTCCAATATCTGGGCTACCTAGATTATATGTTTGTAATGGTTTTATTGCTGACATGTATTCTGCACATATATTCGCAGTGGTTACTGGTTCTGTATGGATAGTATTATCATTGACCTCATCAATATTCATAATATAGTATGCAGATGTTTCTGTTGATTCCGTAGCTACAAGTCTTGTCCAAAAATCTCTAGCATCAATTTGGCTTGAATATAATTTTTTAGATTCTAATTCCTCATAATATTCTGTAAATTCTTTGATATTAGATGAATAAAATAAATCTAATAATTTTGGGGCTACTCTTATAGAAAATAAACTAATTGGTTTATTTTCTTTTGCTCTATCATATACTAATTGATTTAACTTTATTCCATATGATAAATCATTGATTCTATCTTGAGCTGGCATTCTTGGCGACTTTAATGAAAAAATTGTTTCAATTTCTGGATCAAAGAAATTAACGTATGCAGTAGCAGATCCACGTCTACCATTTTGACTTGCTTTTCCAATATCTGAATCTATTGATTTTAGTACTGGAATTTTACCTGAATGACTAATAGTTCCTTTTTTTACTTTGTCTCCTAAAGATGCAATATCAGATACATCTATCCCCACCCCTGCTGAAGCTACTGTATGATCAATTAATGCATTTGATGTTGCTTTCCATGAATCAATAGAGTCTCCCATTCTTAAAATTATGCATGAAGCATATGATGTAGAGTCTGTTCTTAATGCTCTCATCTCTGGTGTTGGTAATGTGATTTTAAATAAAGATAGTGCATTGTAATAATTAATGATAAGGTTTGTATTGTCTTTATGGTAATCTCTAAATGTATCAATGGCTATAGCCATATATATAAATTGAGGCGTCTCCATATCGCATATACTATAGCCATTAATTAGTGCATCAAGTCCTGAACTTGTAAAAGTAAAATCTCTAGAGTGATCTATTGTTTTTTCTAATTCTTTAAAATCTACATTCTTCAATGTTTCTTTATTTAATAATTTGTTTGAATAATGATTGTCTCCTATTCTATCTTTTAGAAATGACATTAAATCAATAGGTTTTGTACTTTTAAATACTTTTTTATATAATTTTTGTAATTTTAAATTTCTTGCTACTATATCATAATTTGGATTTTTTAAAGTTGTCATGTCATTGCATGTTTTTATAAAAATATCTGTTATATATGATGTTTTTATTCCATTAAAAAAATGAAGTTTAGAATTTATTTCTATCTCTGATAATGAAACTTTATCTATGTTCCTTGTTGCCCATTCTAGAGATTTGGTTGCTTTACTAATATCTAAAAGTTCTTTTTTTTCATTATGTTTAATTACATAAATGTTTTTAGTATTCAAGTCTTTTACCTTTATTGTTTATTTTTTTAAGTCAATCAATATAGCATAAATATTTTATATTGTAATATGTATATTGTATTATTCGTCTATTAATGTTCGATTCCAATTCATAGCTTTTTCTGAGCCTTTAAATAATTTTGTAAATTTTAAATATTCATTTGAAAAGTAATTTTTATTTTTTCTGCTTCTGCCTTATAGAACATACAGGCTTCCTTAGCTTTTGATTCTCTATATAAGAGTGCTTCCTTCCACTTCATGTCTTCCCATTCTGATTGGTTACATCTATATAGAGTATATGTATCTTTTATATTTTGTTTATTATCCATGGACATCTAAACCTACAATGTACATATCTTCATTGTAATCTGTGCTGATATTTGTTAATCCTATATTGTTTAATGACCATGAATATATTTCATCTAACCATATATTTTCTATTTTTTTTGGAGTTTCATTAATCCAATCATAATATGTTAACAATAAAAATCTTTCTGAACTAGTTAATTCTTCTTTATTTTTTATTGATTTTAGAAGTAAATCTTTAGATGGAATTTCATTATAAGGAGGATTATCATAGATTTCATTTAATAATTCAAAAATTTCTTCTTCACTATTCATTTCTTCAAAATGACCAGTTCCTGTATTATTTATTGTTTTATCTTTTTTTGATATTGATCCTATCACGCTTTTATAGTTATCTTCTGAACCCCAATCTTCCATTGTACTAAGTACTGACTCTTGCGCTTCTTTATGATTTGTTGCGGTTACTACTACATAATGTATACAATGCATTTATTCTTCCTTTTTTTAATAAGTATTCTTGTTTTGTTATTTAATTTACAAAATAACTATTTGGTAAATCTGATTGATTTACAAATTTCTTGTTTTTTAATTTATTCCATGTTGAAATACTTTCTTCATAGGAATAAAAATCTTGTGCTATACTATAGTCATCATTTCCTGATAGTTTTATTGAATAGATATCTATATTTGAATTTTGTTTAAAAAAAATACCAATGCAATATTCTTTATTATTTTCAATATAGTTTCCACAAAAATTATCTTCTGTTTCAAATTTTTTAGAATCATAATTGTCTTTGTTTTTATTTAATATTTCTGGTAAATTAAATAATTTAGATTTATTATGTTCCTCGAAATCATTCATTGCTTCTTCTTTTGTTAAATATTCTTTTGAATACCGTCCCATTACAAGAGTAAAATAATTTAAATTTGATTCTTGTTTGTATATGGTAACTTTAATATAGTTATCATCTTTGAAACTAAAATCTGATATATTTTTATTACATTTTACATAAACCATAAACTCGTTATTGTTATAATTTTTAAAATACCATTCAATAAATGAAATATCATCTTTAAAATAATATTTAATATTATATTTTTTTTCAAAGTTATCTCTAAATTTTTTTATTTCTTTGATATTCTTATTAAATAAATTTATAATATATTCTGTTGTATATCTTTTTCCCATTATCTTTCTTTTACAATTAAATTCATATGATGTTTTGGTATAACTTTTTTCATTTCTTGAGCTAGCCATCTAATCTGAAAATATGCAGAACCAGAGTCTCGCAACTTCATAAAATTTTGAAGACTTCTTAAATTTATAGTCATAACTAAATCAACTTTCCAGTTGTCATCAACTATATGTTTGAAGTTGTCTCCCACATTTCGTTTTTGTTTTCCTTTTTGAAGAAGATTAAATTTCTTCACTGGTTCTAAGTCTTGGTTATCTAATATTTCAAGTGATGATTTTGATGTAGTTAATTTTTTAAATTCTTCACTTCCAGTAATATTTTCTTGGATTAGTAATCTCATGAAAATTGAAGATAGTATTTCTTCTTTATATTGTTTAGTTTTTACAACAAACAAATCCATATCATTTAAAATCCTTATAAACACTTGCCTATCATTCCCACAAGCCATATAAGCGTTTAAAAAAGTTCCCATAGTATATCTAGTGCTTCTTACTGTATAAGACGCTATACGATGCCTTGCAAGCTCTTGCAATACTCCTCTACTGGTTCCTTTTATTAAAAATGTTAAGTTAACATGCTCTGCTACTGAACCATGATGATAAACCCATGTCAAGGTATTCATAAGTTCAGAAGATTCAATATTCTCTACATCCTCTAGTAATGAAGTTACATCTGGTTCTGTCATTGCTAATAAAGAATTATTAAGTTCCTTTATCTCTTTATGCTCAGAATTGTCAAAGCTATCATAAGCTGTTCGACCAGCAAATTCTGCTACTCCAATAGAACCAGATTGCATTAAAAATACTCTTGGTAATTCGTATTCTATTCCAGCTATTGTTTCTGTTTTCATGTACTTTCTCCTTTTAATTTATGCATATTTACTATTTAAAATTACAGTCAATAATTTTTTTTTATTTTTTGATCTATTTTTCTTTTTATTTTAAATAGTCTACAATATTCTTCAAAGTCATTTTCTAATTCTTGTATTTTTTGTTTATAGAATTGAAATTTTTCAACACTTCTGCATTTTTTGAGTTTATCAATATTAAATAACATTTCTTCTTTAATATCATCTGTATTTGATATACCTTCATTTAGTATTTCTGGAACTCTTATATATTTTATATCTGAGCTATAATCCAAAACTCTTTTTACATGTCCTGATGTAGTGTTACTAAAATTTCTATTTGTTATTAACATAAACATATTTTTTTATCTCTATTGTATATCTTAGCTATTGGTTGCCTATAGCTATAAATAACATCATCTGATGCTGTCATTCTATATGAAGCTGTAGATTTGTTTATTCTCTCTCTTATCCATGCGTCTATTAATCCATCATAATCATATGATCCTATCCTGCTCATCTTAATCCTCTATTTCTTTTTCTATTAGTTTGATTGTTTGATTTAAAGCTTTGTTGAATTTTTTTTGATTTACAATTATTGTTTCTTTTTCTTGTCTTTTTTCAGGTATATTTGATTTTTGCATCTGCTCTGATTCCATTTCAATTAAAGTATCACAAAAAGTATTTTTTTTTACATTTAAATTATTTTTAACTTCATTCATACATGCTATTGCTGATAGATTATATTTTTTATTTTCTTTTATTTCTAAATTATGAAAAAATTGATAATATATTGAACCTTCTAATATATTTTCTTTTATATATCCTTTACTAAAAATATTTATTGAAAATGGCAAATTGTTTGTACCTATAATCTTTGCTAATTTATATATAGATGAATTTTCTGCACATATTCTATCATTATTTTTTACTGTACTAAATAAATATTGATTCCAATTTTTATCGTATATGTATATATTATCCATAAATTCAGTAAGAAAAACTAAGTTTTCATATGTTGCAGCATCATTATCTAATAAAGAAACAATCATCTTATGATCAAGCAATGCTACCTTAAATTCATTTATTATAAAATCTGGAAGTCTTGTTTCTATGTTGTTTACATATATTGAATAATGTAATAATTTTATATTAATTAGTCCTTCATAACCATTTTTATTATCTCTTAATTCTTGTTTACAATTAGTATAATGTTTTCTTGCTAATTCTTCTTTCTCTTTAAAAGTTTTTGCATTCTTTAATTCATTTAATCTGAGTGTATATTGTAATTTGTTATATTTCATTTTTTATCACTATCTTTTTTTATAATTTACTACAATGTTTTTAATATTCTTGATAATATTTGTTTTAATTTGTCTTGGTCTTTTATTTTTAATAAAATTTCTTTTTCAAGTAGTTCTATTTTATTTAGTAATATTGGTTTACTTTTTACTATATCTTTTGCATTTGATATCGCAATTAATGTTGCAAGAACATGTCTTTTTTCTATATTCCATGAGGTTTTATGATTCAATATTAATATATTTTTTTCTTCTTTTGAATTAAAATCATATGGTACTATAAAATCATTATTCCTTAACTCACCTATTCTTATGTATGGAATTATATTTTCATCTGAATTTTCATCAACATGAAGTATATTGGTAAAATTTAATGGAAGATATTCCAATATTTTTATAGCTTTACTTAATGGCATTCTTTTATATCTTGTAGATAATAATGTTTTGGGAATAAATTTCATTTCTTGAAATATTATAGGTATATATCGATAAAATTTATCATCAGATATATTAGCATGCAAGTCTTGAATTGATTTTCCTGTTATTTTTATATCTCCATCTTTTATTTTTGATATTGCTATCTTAAGAGATAAATCATTATTGATGTTTGCTATTATATTTGATTTATTTGTTTTGCTTGAGAATTTTGATGCAAAAAATTTCTCTACACTGGGTTTCATAAGCATTCTGTAGTCTTTAAAAAAATCAGATGAAATATCAGAATCTATTGATGT
>LBBO01000004.1_pt28 | contig 9853 bp, 14 predicted proteins | sample 329191 | NCBI WGS metagenome assembly LBBO01 (sample SAMN03174413, study PRJNA266758) | hydrothermal vent metagenome | biome: marine hydrothermal vent; feature: marine hydrothermal vent chimney; material: microbial mat material; isolation source: microbial mat from marine hydrothermal vent chimney...
GAAGAGATGGAGTATAAACAGTCTCATATTGTAGGTACAGATAACCTTGTGCCTACTTCAAACTTTTATGCAGGGATAGAAGAGCTTACTGATAAAAAAGATGAGCAAATTATTGTTTATTGTCTCTCTGGAAGTAGAAGTTTTCAAGTCCAACATGCTATGGGTTCACTGGGCTTTAAAAAAGTAGGTAACCTTGCACACGGAATTTATACATTTAAAGGTGAAATGGAACGAGGTTAGCACCAAGTATGTGTAGATGGAAGAGGAGTAGGTTCGGTAATACCGAACCCACGTAGAAAAAAATGCTTATTTGTACGCTCTTTTAATATCTTTTACAATCTGGTCAGGTGCCGTTGCAATTTTCATGAACTCTGTCATACTTAAAAGAGGCAGAGAGAGAGCCAGGTAGTATTTTGGATCTAGAACAGTAACTTTCCCATCTTTAATCATTGCTTCATAAGGTAGAAGTTGTGCATTGTTCTCTGATTCAATCTTCTTTAAAAACTTATTGGTTTTCTTTCTTAGCTTGTGACCTACTAGTGTAGCACCATTTGAAAGTTTTAGACTATAAGCAAAGTACTTATCTGCTTTTGGACCAGTTATTTTATCTTCTAGTTTCTCACCTTCTATAACCGTGATGGTATCTTCTAAGTGAGGCATACCGAACATAAAACGATACGTTGGTAGGTCTGAAAAAGTTGTCTTCTCATCGACTTCATTCATGGCACCTAAGGTGGTTTCTAAAGCAGAAAGTGTTGCCTTAAATTGACCATAGCTGTAGTTACTTTGCAGGTAAGCAGCTCCTAGATATGAAGGGTTTTGTACACGAATTTCATTTTTAATGGTATTTACAAGTATATGTAGTGTTGCCATATAGCTGTTGGTAGCTTTTAGCTCAGCATTGGTAATGGTAACAACGGTTTCACCATCTAAAACTTCAGTGGAAGCAAGTACTTCAAAGCCATTGGCAGTTAATTTTGATTTTAATGCATCGAGAGGTTGTATAGATGAGGCATAATAAGCAGTGAGCTTTTCTGGAGTTTGGCTAAAGTTGAACTCTGCTACGGCACTGGTTGTAAGTACGACTGCAGCAGCCACACAAGTTGTAATCATTTTTGTCATAATTATCCTTTGTACATGATAACATTAGTTTATCAGTAGATATTTAAATAGTTACTTAAAAGTATGCAAAAAATATAATTATTTTTAATAACTTATGTGAATAGTTGTGAATAACTTATATGAATTTCCATTCAAATTTTGATGAAAACTCCTCAATAGGATAACAGTAACTGTCAATAAACCATGCTGAATACGCCAATGCAAGTAGGGTAAAAACAAGAATATAACTATAAGGTATGAGCTTTTTAAAGAAGAGTATGCCCATGCTGTATAAACTGTAACCTAGGGTACCCACAACAAAAAATATCATGGCAATCATGGAACTCTCTTCCAAAGGATTTGAAAGCATGAAGTATTCAAGGATGTCTTTTAAAACAGTGTAAGAGAGTGCATAGAAAACCAGAAACACAAGAATGGTTACGATGACAAAAACTTTCGATTTTATGAGGATATTGTTTAAAAAGTTGGCAAAGGAGACAAAAAGGGTTTGAATTAAAAAAATATAAATAAGTAGATGACCATAAAGTATAGAGAGTTTATCTTCAGTAAAACGTTCAATGATAAAAGGGTAAACTTTGGTAAATTGCCAATAAAACACTCCGACAACAAGGGTGGCTAAAAATAGAGGAGTGATAGATTTTTGGAGTAACTTTAAGTTCATAAAACTCTTTTTTACGAATTATGCAGTAGTTATGATAAATATAAGGTTTATTTTTGAATTAAAATGAAAAAATAGTCCCAATGTTGTGATTTTTTCATTTTTGCATAATTCGTATGTTGAAAAGAGTTAAAGGGTAGTCCCTATTAAGCTCTTAAAAAATCTGGATTGGCAATCACTTCAAATGTTAACTGTTCATTACGTTTAGAGAGCTCTTCTTGAATAGCATCTTTAATGAATTCTACTCTATTTCCAGAGGTTTTTGAACGGTCTATGATAAACATATGTTTGCTCATATTTGCACCAACTTCTTTGGCTGCTTTTAATACATTTTGCATCTCATCTTCACTATTGTTGCTATAACCTTCAGAGATAAAACACATATTTGTGTCGCGTAGTGCATCTTTAATGTTGCTTGTAAATTGAACACTGTTATCATTGTCTATATGTTTGATAACCATTGCCTCTTCTGCGTTGTAAAAGCCTCGTTTAATATTTTCTATACGTTTGTTATCTTTAGAGACATGCATTACATCATTCCCCATCTCAGCCAATATTTTTCCACTTAACAATTGATTGTATTCTATTCCCATTACACTGATTTTCATTTTAAAAATTTCCTTTCGTTGTATGTTTTGGATAGGTATAGTTTATATAATATAAATAATAACTTAACTTAAATTTTAAATAAAAAACTAAAGAAAATATTAAGAAAATAACGGATATTCCTCTCTATAGCCCAGAAATATGGGATTTTAAGAAAAAAAATAAAAAAATGCTCAATTGTGAAAGATTATATATTTTTTAATAATATAAAACGTATTGAAAATTATAATAATTATATCCATTAAAAAATATTTTTGTGATAAAATAATAAACATTTTTTTTAACAGATACAATTACAAATAGGAGCGTACCCATGAAAGCAAGAGTGATTTTTGTACTGTTTTTACTTTTTTCGACCTCTCTTATTTTCACATGTCTCTATGTTTGTGTTGAACCTCTACACCTTAAACGTGTTGAAGCCGATAGGAAAGCAAAGATTCAAAAGGTAGTGATGAAAGCCTATCCTCGAAGTAGAGATGTTCGAATACCCGAACGCTCTTTTTTAGAAGCTTCTAAAGAGATTGCACGACTCTTAAAGAAAAAAGCACTCTTTTTTAAGAGTGGTAGTAGTTCATTGGAGCAGAACAACTCTATGGAGCTCAATCATAACAAAGTAACGCTAAAGGGTATTATAGATGTATTAAATCATATGAATGAAGATGTTATCTTAAGTATCGCTACCCATACCGATAAAGAGGGTTCACAACAGCAGAACCTAAAACTCTCTCAAGAGCGTGCCGATATACTTAAACATCATATTAGAGAGAGAAGTAGCGTTACTTTAATAAGCGCTATAGGCTATGGAGAAGAGTTGCCTCTTCCAAAATCTACAAAGAAATTAATAAATAGACGTGTAGAGATAGATTTAAAAAGGATTCACCCATGACAGATATTATAATTTCTATTAGTCTCTATCTTGTTGCAGCCATACTATTAGGATTTACCTTTGGTTGGTTCATTGCCAAAGCGATGTTCAAAGAGAAGTATGACGATCAAATAGAGGCGTTGACAACAAGTTATGATACCAATCAAGAGAGTATCGCTTTACAATATGAAAAGCAAAACGAGCTGCTTGTAAGAAACAGCACTACTATAGATGAGTTGAAACATTTTGTAAAGACAAAAGACGAAATGATTAGTAAATTGACATTTGAACTCTCTAATCAAGAGGAGAAGCTTCGTGCGTCAGAGAGTGAACATGAAAAAGAGATAGATGCCTTTTTATATGAAAGGGTGGACACCACTCAAAAGTATAAAGCGTTGTTGGCTCAACTTTCAGAGGAAGGAGACCTCTCCGACACCAATGAGGATTCTTCAAAAGAGAACTCATGGTTGGGGAAAGTTTTTAAAAATTAGATGGGGCAGGGGTATTGATAATGTTATAAAACTCATTTCTTGTACGCTGGTCACTCTTAAAGAGACCACGCAAAGCAGAACTTACCGTGGTAGAGTTTATCTTCTGTACCCCTCTCATCTCCATACACATGTGACGAGCATGAAGTACCACAGCCACACCTTTAGGATTGATGGCTTCAGAGATGGCATCAGCTATCTGCTCTGTCATCTGTTCTTGAATCTGTAACCGTCGTGCAAAGACATTAACAATACGTGGAATCTTTGAAAGTCCTACCACTTTTCCATCGGGAATGTACGCCACATGTGCTCGCCCTATAATAGGTAGCATATGGTGTTCGCAGGTCGAGTAGAACTCTATGTCTCTTACCACAACCATCTCATCATTACTTGATGTAAAGAGTGCTTGACTTAAAATTTCTTTGGGGTCTTGTCTGTACCCTTCTGTTAAAAAATCCCATGCTTTAGCCACACGATTGGGTGTTTTTATTAAACCTTCTCTTTTGGGATCCTCTCCTAGTAATTCTAAAACTTTTCTAATAGCACCTTCAAATTCTTCGGTCTTATTCATAAAATCCTGCCTATATAATAAATTAATTCGCATATTTTACCATCTTTTATGATTTTTATTGTATATTTCGTGATAATACAATTTGAAAAATTAAAGGAATAACTATGCCATTATTAGACAGTTTTACCGTAGACCATACCAAAATGCCAGCACCAGCAGTACGTGTTGCAAAGTATATGAATACACCAAGTGGAGATGACATTACGGTGTTTGATTTACGTTTTTGTAGACCAAATGAAGCGATACTCTCAGAGACAGGAATTCATACCTTAGAGCATCTTTTTGCAGGTTTTATGAGAGAGCATTTGAACTCTAAAAAAGTAGAGATTATTGACCTTTCTCCGATGGGATGTAGAACAGGTTTCTATATGTCACTTCTTGGAACACCAAAAAAGAAAAAAGTAGTAAAGGCATGGGAAGCATCTATGGAAGATGTATTGAACGTGGCGAAGCAGAGTGATATTCCAGAACTCAATATTTATCAGTGTGGTACTTTTAAGATGCACTCTCTTGAAGATGCTAAAAGTATTGCACAAGAGGTGCTTGACCAAGGTATTGGAACCATGAGCAATAAAGATTTAAAACTTTCTGCAAAGAAATTAAAACAGATAAACGGTTAAAAGGGGTAAATGATGTTAATTTGGATTTGTGTTGATAGCGAAGATAAAGAGAATGCAAAGATTACAAAAGTAATGGATGCTAAGCACTGGGCATTGGTAGATTTTGATGCTGGAGCAGTGAAGGGTATTACTTTCTATGCTAAGCGTGAAGATTTTACAGATTGGGTTGATTTTATCATTATGAAAGATAAATATGAGTCCTATATGGACTTTATGAATGAGGGTATGATGGTGCTTACCATTCGTAAAGAAGAGACGATTTCTGAGGTAATAGAAGCATTTGTGTTTAAGGAACTTGATGAGGTTGGATTTTAATTTTTAATTTCTCTTTTTATTGTAATTTAGTTTTGGAAATAATGTTACCATTTTTATAGAAAGATTAATTTTGTACAACAAAACCCTACGCCCAAAAAAAGAACTCATTCTTTGTGAAGATGGAACCCATACTTTGTTCTCAAAAGAGTTTAATGAACCTTACCACTCGACCAAAGATGGTGCCTTGCATGAATCGCTTGAAAAGCACGTAAAACCAGCACTCTCTATTCACAAGAACAAATGTTCTTTAACCATTTTAGACATCTGTTTTGGGCTGGGGTACAACTCGTTTGCTACCATTTATTATATTAAAAAATATCAACTTCAGACCAAAGTGCATATACTCTCTGCTGAGTTTGATGAAGGGCTTATTCACGCACTTGCTACTTTTGATTATCCTCCTGAGTTTGAGAATATTAAACCCATTATAAAAGCTGTGAGTGAAAATTTATATTATGAAGATGAACAGTTTAAAATAGAAATTTTATTGGGTGATGCCAGAGAAACAGTGCCACAAATAAAAGAAAGAATAGATGTTATCTATCAAGATGCTTTTTCTCCTGCACACAATCCTCTGCTTTGGACAAAAGAGTTTTTTTCTGATATGGCAAAACTTTGTCATGGTGATGCCATACTCACAACCTATTCAACAGCAGCAGCCATACGCTTAGCCCTTTATGAAAATGGATTTTTAATTTTTGTCTACTATGGAGAGATGACCCGTTATTCGACCATTGCTTCCATGAAAATGTTGGAGGATTTGGAGTATATAGATATGGAGTTAAAGAAAATTCGTAACCCTACAGCACAAAGCTTTAAGGATGAGGATTATTTATAATTAATCCTATTTTTTTCTTCTTTTTTTTAGCATTCTAAAAGTATACTTCATTTTTTAAATCAATCTCAGGAATAAACATGCGAAAAATATTGGCTTTTATGCTACTTTTCTCACTTTATGGGCAAAGTGAAACGTTAAAAATTGGAATTAAACCCTCAGAACCTTGGGTTATGTATGATCAAAATATCAGTGAAGAGAATCGTAAACCTGTTGGTTTTAGTATCGACTTATGGAATAAGATAGCTTCTGAGTTAAAAGTAGAGACGCAGTGGGTCTATTTAGATTCGGTAACGAGTTTAATTGAGGCGACGAAAGCAGGAGAAGTTGACGCATCTATTGCTGCTGTAACCATCACTTCAGCACGTGAGCGAGAGATAGATTTTTCAAACTCCATGTATGAACTCGGCTTGCAAGTGATGGTCGATGCTGAAAAATCATCGTCTAGTGTCTTAGAACTTATGGGTAAAGAGATTAAAAAGATGATGAATCTTGAAACTACCCTTATGTTTCTACTCTTTCTTTTGGTCACCATTCATCTGCGTTGGTTTGTTGATAAAAGAGATAAAAGTTCAGCACTCTTCTCTAAAAATTATTTCCCTGGAATCATAGACGCTTTTTGGTGGGGAATTACCATGCTTATTACTTGGGAGACACCACCAAAGAAAGGTATTGCACGGGTTATTGACCTTATGTGGCACATAGTAGGAATATTGGCAGTAAGTATTTTAACAGCGATTGTAACTTCTGCGTTAACAGCCCAAGCCATTGGTGGTTCAATTCGTTCAGAAAAAGATTTGGCAGGTAAATATGTGGCAGCTGTAGCAACAGATGCACCACGTCAATATGTAGAAAAAATTGGTGCCAATGTCATTCCTGTAAAAACCTTAGAAGAGGGAATAGCACTTCTACGAGCAGGTAAAGTTGAAGCCTTGGTTCATGATGGTCCACGATTGGTATACCTTGCAAATCAGTACAATAAAAAAGAGAAGAAAAAACTGCTTATGGTTGCACCGTTTACCTTTAACCCTCAAAACTACGGAATAGTATTTCCAGCAAAAAGTGAACTCAAAGAGAATGCAGACCGAGCGTTACTAAAACTACGTGAAGCAAATGGATTGGAAAAAAGTTTCCATGAAGAGCTTAAGGATAAGTGGTTGAAGAATAGTCAATAATTTATGTTAAAAGCCGACTTTGCATCTCCAAAGTCGGCATCATACAACGATCTTTTCTCCCAAAAAACCTATAACGATACTTCGCAATGATTTTATAAATAAAATCACGCAACCCTCTCGGTAGAAAACGAAAAACAGCCATATATTTTATGAATCCATCCAAATGTTTACTAACCTCTAACACAGCATCACTATAGAGACAGGCTTGATTATTAGAGATCAGAACAATGGTGTCAAATTCTTCTAACTTATATTTTTTAAGTAGTTTCTTCCCTGTTTCTGACTGCTGTGATGCAAAGTGAAAATAAGCATTTTTGTCATGTTTTATAATGAACTGTACGGAGGCTTCGCAGAGGTTACAGACTCCATCAAAAAGAATGATATTCAAAGAGACTCCTTTTTGTTTAGTTTTATATAAGAATATATCCATTTTTATCTAATGTTAAGGAGAGATTGTAATAAAAAATAATAGAAAAAAACTTTATAAATAATTTAATTTTTTTTATAAAAATTACTTAATAAGTAAATCAAGAGGATTGTAGTACCATAAGAGTAAGTAAACTTTTTTATTAAGTTTACCATTAGACTTCCCACGTAATTCAGGTTATAAAGTGTTCACAAAAACAATTCAACAATGTTAAGTAGAAGGAAGAAAAATGAAAACAAATTTAATGGTGTTTATAGCAGGAGACAATGATTTAGATACATTTGGTACAACCGATATACAAGAGATGATGTCGGTTGAAGATACAGGAGAGAAGCTTACCATACTGGTTCAGCAAGATCAGTCTGTTTTTGCCCGTGATGCTTCTACAAAACGTTATGTTATTCGACATGGTATTAAAGAAGAGACCATTCATTTGGGTGAAACCAACACAGGTGAGGTGAGTACACTTCGAGAGTTTATAGAGTGGGGTTTAGAAAAATATCCTGCCGAGAGAAACATTGTTGTTCTCTGGAATCATGGTGGAGGAACCCGTGACGAAGAGTATGCTAAGTACAACAACAACCAAACCACCATAGAGAACATAGGTAGAGTACGTTTGGCTCCTTCACGAGCCGTGGGGAACGCAACTGTTCGTGCTATTAATGCCAATCCTACTTTAGGAAACCAAGCCTCTTTTTTTCCACAAGAACTACGCCTAAAACGTATAGATAAGCTTATGGAACAGTATCAACGTGACAGAGGTGAAGATGTAAAACCTCTTTTAGAAGTAGCATCAAAATCCATACTTTTTGATGATGAGTCAAGAGACTTTTTAGACAATTTAGAGCTAAAAAGAGTTTTTGAAGGCTTAGAACAAAAGATAGACATCGTAGGTTTTGATGCCTGTCTTATGGGAATGATGGAAGTAGCCTATCAGCTCAAAGAGCATGCTGAAATTGTGCTGGGGTCAGAAGAGTTGGAACCTGGAAAAGGTTGGGACTATGAAGCCATAGTTAATTTTTTAGTTGCTAACCCTAATGCCAGTAATGAAGAGGTCTCTAAAGAGATTATCCGAAGTTTTATTGCCTCTTATGCTGACCAGGAGTCGTTGAAGGTGACCCTCTCTGCCATTCGTACAGACAAGCTGGAAAATGTAGCCTGTTTTATGAACAGTTTTGCACATGAGATTTTAAGAAAAGAGTCCAACATTCGTAGTACATTTTTGCCTATTGTTGATGGAACACAAACATTTGACTACCAAAACAATGAGCAGATATATCGTGACTTAAAACATTTTGTACTTTTGACCAAAGCCCATTATGAAGATGATGAAGAGATTGGTGTAGCAGCTGATAATCTTTTAAGAGGTTTAGAGCGTGTGGTGGTAGCAAACCAAACCAACAACTTTGAGCATGCACACGGACTCTCTGTCTATCTACCTCTCATGCCCAATATGAGTGGTTTTGCCATTGCTGTTTTTTCAGCGTTAGATCTCAATGCAGAAGATGAGGCTCCCTATTGGCTAAAACTCTTCAAGCAGATAGGAAACCTTGACACCGAAGCCAATCAATTTTTAGGAGCAGAAGCTTTAGAAGTCTGTTTGGATGATGCTGTAGTGGCGAGAGAAGATAACTTTTTAGGACTCTACTTTACAACAAGTTTTCTAAAAGAGGGACGAAAAGATGAACGTGCTGTGAAATAGCTACAAGCACTGCTCAATCTTCTTGGTGAACACTTGGTAGTTGATGGAGATTTTGGAGCCAAAAGCACAGGAGCTGTAAAAAGATTTCAAGAGGCAAACGGTTTGGTTACCGATGGTAAAGTGGGTGAAAAGAGTTGGTATAGACTCTATGAAGTCGCCTTAGAACGAAGTCAAACTCTGGTTGATGAGGTGGTTGCTTACGAGTTCTTAAGCCTCTCTTCCAACAATAGAATGTTAACCTTGTGGTTACAATCGTTGCTCTATTTACTAGATAGAACAACCGTCACTACAGCTCTTTATGATGAGCGTTTAGAAGCCAGTGTCACTACCTTCCAAAATGCAACAGATTGTGATGTTAATGGTTGTGCAGATGAGCAGACATGGCAAAAACTCTTTGAGTCGCTTCATACAGAATTAGAGAAGATAGATGGTCTATTATTAAAAGATGAGGCTCTCCACCACCTTCCGT
>LBBO01000062.1_pt3 | contig 9773 bp, 8 predicted proteins | sample 329191 | NCBI WGS metagenome assembly LBBO01 (sample SAMN03174413, study PRJNA266758) | hydrothermal vent metagenome | biome: marine hydrothermal vent; feature: marine hydrothermal vent chimney; material: microbial mat material; isolation source: microbial mat from marine hydrothermal vent chimney in...
TCTCAAGTAGCATTGTATAGAATTTACTGTTTATTTCTAAAACTCTATTTAATCGTGCCAATTCTAATTCTTTTTCTGGTAAAGAGTAAAGCTGACGATTTAATACTTTGTTTTTAGCTCTCAATATGTTTAATAAGCTATTGTTTTTAGAACTGGTTACGTTTATTGTTTCTAATACAAGATCAATTTGTAAAGAAATTTGATTGTCAATAATTTCTATATTTCTATTTTCTCCTGTCACTGATGCTAGAAGCTGTTCTCTCTCATTTACTTTTTCTTTTAAGTTTTTAACCAATGTTTGAAGTGAATTATCAAAGTTGTTATTGATTAACGCAAGAACAGGAATAAGCATCGAAATTTTTGGAGCCTTATTATAAGCTTTAATTTTTAGTTCAACTTGTTTTAACGTTGACTGTATTAAAGCTAAATCAGTGATTTCGGTTTCCAATTCATTTAATTGAGTCAAAAACAAGCTAGAACTAAGCTCTGTTTGTTGAGCTTTATTACTTCTCTTAAAGTTATAAATTGCTTTTTCACTGTTTTTTAATTTTGTAATTACAGAGTCTTTCTGATTTTGTATAAAAGTGATTATTTTGTCGTAGCTACTACTTTTCTTCTCTAAACTATAGGCGTCATATTCTGTTGCTATTTGAGTGACAATATCTTTAGCTAAACTTCTACTTGTATGTTTAAATGAGATTTGTATTGTTCTTGCATTTTGGTTTAGAACTCTAATTTTTAAAAGAGGGTGTAAGCTCGAAACTAGGTTTTCAAAATTTGAAATTATAAAGTAGAATCGGTCATTTTTTATGTTTTCAATAAAGTTTTTATTATTGATAATATTTAACCGACCTTTTAAATATGAAGTTTCAAAAGTTTCATTATTTTTAATGGGAGCTGTTGATATTTTTGTTCCATCTTCGGAATAAAAATCAAAGCTGCTATTACTATTATGCCTTATGTATATTTTCTTCCCGATAATATAAGCATCTAAAATAGAAAAGTCCGTAATGCTAAAGGCATTCGCTCTATATTTGTTGTCAATTAGTATTTCTCCCTCTGCAAAGTATTGAACATCCAACGGTAATTTAGCAATTGTTTTTTTGAACAATAATTTAGATTTCATTAATTCCAATTCTGAAGTAATTCCATCTTGATTTCCTACAGGAGAATACATGTTTAAAACACTTCCGGCCTCGTTGTCCTTGTGTATCTGTAGTGTAAGACTAGATTCGTATATAGGAAGTGTGTAGTGAATGTACAAGTAGGCAAAACTTAAGGCAGTTATTAAAAAAAATAAAAACCATATTTTTGATTTTTTTACGATATCTGTAAAGACTTCGAGGTCAAAGTCTGTGTTTTTTGAAGGTTCCATTTGGCTTTGTGTTAGTTTTTCAATGTTCTCAACGTAACCCAAACAAACAATGAACTTGATAATAATGAAATTACAGGAGTAATGTCAGCTAGCACTTCTCTAGCTATATCGGGAACAGGCTCAACATATATAATGTCGTTTGCTTGCACAATCATGTCTGCATATCCTATCCCTTCGATAGTTGACAAGTCAACCAAATAAATTTCTCTTCTTTCTTTAGTCTCTCTAAGTATTTTTATACGAGCAGCTTTACCTTTTCTAGATATTCCTCCTGCCATTCCTAAAACTTCAATTAGTTTTGTGTTGTTGTTTTTCAATGTAATTACTTTAGCGTCACTTCCTGTTCCTGGGAAAATAATAACTCTTTTGTTAATGATTTCTAACTGTACGAATGGGCTAACATAAAACTCTTCGTATTTGTCTTGTAATATAATAGTAGCTTCGTTTATTGTAAGTTCCGACAGTTTAATTGTACCTAATATAGGAAGTTCTGCATTTCCTTTATAATCAATTACATAGGATATGTTTTGAGCGAATCCAGTAACAGAACCTGTTGTTCCTGCAGTAAGGTCAATTATAAGAAACCCATCGTTTGAGTATAGTTTAAACTTAATGATGTCGTTAGGAGAAATTACGTACTCTGTGATAGGCTCCTCTGGTGGTGTGTCAAAAACAAAATCTTTAGGTGTTTTTAACATAACGTGAGAATTAACCGAACAACTCGAAATTAACAGCGTGCTAATTAAAAAATAGATAATTACTTGTTTCATAATTTTGTTTGAATAAATCAAAATAAATTTAACTGACAAAGTTACTAAAATTGTGAGTAGTAATGCTATAAGATTTGAATAATTAACAATTCTTGGTGTAATTGAGAATTAGAAACAGCTAGCTTACAATTAAAAAGATTTTTTTACCCTTGTAATTTTAGCTGATAGCCATGCCTTTGCGAAGGCTGAATGAGTAGTCGAACTAAAAGTTATTTTAGGGTTCACTGAAAAATACTCTAATCCCATAATAATGGAGTTTGAAGGCTTATTCTCGTTTTATAATGCAAGCTTTTGTACTGACAAGCCTTTTTATCCTTGCATTTGAATAGTCGTTAGCCTAAAAAACACACTCTATTTCGTTGACTGCAAATCGCTGTATAAAGATACAGCTTCTTTTTGTCGCCTCATATAATGTGCTTTTTAGACTTTTTCAGTAACCCTATTTAATAGTCTAGTGTACAAATTACCGACGTCTTTTGCTAATCTTGTGTAGTGAAAGTCCTCAAAGACATGGTTGCCTTTTTCGCTCATTTCTTTGCGTAGCTGGTCGTTATTTATGAGTGACGACAAATATTTTGTAAACATTTCCTCATCAGTTATATCAGTTAAAAACGCTGTTTCGTTTTCTTTTACGATGTTTTCAATTCCGCCAACATTTGTCGATACAATTGGTTTTCCAGATGCTTGTGCTTCGATTAAGCTAACTGGTGTTCCTTCGTTTTTTGATGTTAGTGTAATAATGTCTACTCCTGCATTTACGACGTCTATATCTTTAATCCAGCTAGTGAAAGTAATGCTTGCTTTATTTGAGTTTCCTTTAGTTGTTGAATAAGAAAGGTTTAAGGTGTCACAATAGTTGGTTAAGTCATTTTTTAATTCGCCATCGCCAACTATAAAAAAGCGAATGCTTTTTGTAGTGTTTTGTAGAATGTTTTTTTAGCGACGTTTAAGAAGAAGAAATGATTTTTTATTGGTACTAATCGACCTACAATTGCAATGACAATTTCGTTATCTTTAATGTTCCATTCTTTTCTAAAAAAAGCTCTTTTTTCTTCTTTGCTTTCTCTAAAACGGTTTAAGTCAAAGCCAAGAGGAATCACTTCAATTTTGTCTTCGTTACAAATTTTGTGAATGTGAGCTAATTCATGTTTTTGAATGTCGCTAATTGCAATAATTGCGGAAGATTTTTTCGCTAAATATTTCTCTACTGATTTATAAAATCTCGTTTTTGATTTTCCAAAGTAAGAATGAAACACGTGTCCGTGAAAAGTGTGGATTATGACAGGGACTTTCATGCTGTAAGCTGCTAAACGACCCAAAGCTCCAGCTTTAGAAGCGTGAGTGTGTACAATGTCGGGTTTGAAATCGGCTATTATTTGTTTTATTTTTTTGTAAGCTATTCGGTCTTGTTTATAGTTTAGTTCTCGTTTCATTTCAGAAACGATTATAGGGGATAGACCTAAACTTTCTACAATAAATTCAGAACTGTCCTCGCTTTCGTCTTTTGCTCCTCCTACAAGTAAAGTTTCGAAACTGTCGTCTAAGTATTTAGTTAGATATGCCGCATTATAGGTTGGTCCTCCAATGTTGAAACGGTTTATGATTCTTAATACTCTTGGCATATTTAATTTGTTAAGTCTAGTTTAGCTTGCAAAGATAAAATTTTTAATGAGAGCGTAATATTGATTGAAGTCTAGTTGCTCAAATGCGTGAAGGATAGCAGTATTGTTTGAGCTCTTTTTTGTTTTTTTTCGTATCGAAAAACAAAAAAAGCGAGTACGGATAGCCTGACTTTTATTTTTTTTGTAAAATAAAAGTCACGCCCAAAGTATTAAAAAAGTTTTTCAAAATATTGTTTTAAAACCGTTGCATTGATTTCTTTAGGTGTGAAAATTTCTAAAATTGCAGGTCGTTTATTGTCTTGCTCCTCATAGAAGGCTTCTAAATTTTGTTCTATCTCTAAGGCAGAATTTGCTTTGTAATAATTTAAGTTATGACCTTTTGAAATAGCCTCTACGTTGGCATTGTTTCCAACTTCAAAAAAAGGTTTCTAAAGCTGGGGAGTTCGAAGGTCCTGGAATTATTCTAAAGATTCCACCGCCAGAATTATTGATTAAGATAACTCTAAAGTTAGTAGGGAGATAATTGTTCCAAAATGCATTGATGTCGTACATAAAACTCAAATCTCCAGAAATTAAAATGTTTAATTTGTCGTTTTCTGTCGAAAAACCAATGGCAGTAGATGTACTTCCGTCAATTCCACTTACGCCTCTATTACTGTAATAATTGATAGTTCCAATTTGGTTGAAGAGTTGAATATATCGAATAGGAGAACTGTTTGATAAGTGTAAAATACAAAAATCGGGAAGGGTATTGTATATAATGTCAAAGGCTTTTAAGTCACTCCATTCAATTGTTTTTAAAGTGTTTTCGTGATTTCCTGTGGTGATTAAGTGCCTTTCTAGCCAATTGTTATAATAGTTGGATTCTGTTTCAAAGTTTATTTTAGAAAAAAGTGTTCTGAAGAATAAATTTGGCTTTAAAGGTATTTTTAAACTTAAACGTTGATAGGTATCTTCTATTTTTTCGTTGTTTTGAATAGACCAATGCTCTAAGTTTTTTACATTTCTTAAAAATTGTTTTATTTTTTTAGAAACAATAGCTCCACCAATTGTAATTAGTAATTCGGGTTCAAAATCGGATAAGTTTTCGTTTGTAAAAGAGGTGATTATTCGGTCGATACAAGGAAATAATTTGTATCCATCTAAATTTGCTGTAGATTCTGTTAAGATAACAACATTGGGAGCATTACTAATTTCGTTTAAAATATGATTCAATTGCTTGTTAGGACTCATTTGCCCACAAAGAATAATTGTTTTTTGTGAACTATTCCAAATGTTAGTTAGCTTTGAAATTGTTTCGGAAGAAATACTTTTTTGTGTTTCTAAAATGGAAAATGTATTGGGAATAATCGTCGTTTTTTCTACTGTGTCGTATAGAGGTTCTCTAAAAGGAATGTTTATTTGAACAGGAGAGTTGTTTGATTTCGCATTAATAATAGCTTCGTTTATTGAGCGTTGTGTAAACCAAACGTCTTCTTCCTGTTCTCCGATTGGTAGGTTAAAGCTTGAGTGTATTATGTTTTTGTAAAGGTTTATTTGATTAATTGCTTGTCCTTCTCCGTGGTTTATCCATTCGGTTGGTCGGTCGGTTGTTAAAACAAGCAAAGGGATGTTTTGGTAAAATGCTTCGCTTATGGCTGACGAATAATTTAAGCTTGCGCTACCAGAAGTACAGCAAAGTACAACAGGTTCTTTTAGTGCTAATGCTTTTCCTAATGCAAAGAAACCTGCCGAACGTTCGTCAACAATAGAAATACAGTTGAAGCGCTTGTCGCTAGTTAGCGAAATTGTAATTGGAGCATTTCTTGATCCTGGAGAAAAAACAATATTTTTAATCCCTTTTAATGCAAAAAATTTCGACAATTGACTGAACTCGTTTGCTGTTTGATACCATATTGGCTCAAAGTTCTACATTTTTTCAATAACAGACAATAAAGTTTTGGATTTTAATTCAGTTTCTTCCCATTCTTTTTCTGCATTCGAGGCTTTAGTAATTCCTCCGCCTATATATAGCTTGAATTTTTTGTCGTAAACTTTCATACATCGTAAGTTTACGTAAAGGTTTTCGTCAATCAACCCCAGGTAACCAGTATAAAATTCACGGTTATGTTGTTCGTTTTTAAGAATGAAATTTTTTGCTTTTTCTTGTGGCATTCCGCAAACAGCAGAAGTTGGATGCAGAATATCAGCGATAGGTTTTAAGTTATCGCCTGAAGAGGTGATGTTTATTTTGGTGTGCAAATGAGCAATGTCTCCGGCATATATAGTTGTCGTGTTTTCTTGTTGAGATGTGATTTTCTTAGCTGTTAGTTTCTCTAATATGTCGTCTATTACAAATTGATGTTCCTCGATTTCTTTTTCTTCCCAGACAATAGGTTTATTTGTTTTTAGTTGGCTTCCTGCTAAAGCCATTGTGTAAGTTTCTTTTTTAGATTTAGAAACAATTGTTTCTGGAGTTGCGCCCATCCACATTCCATAATTGGGAATGTTTAGTAGGTAAACAAATGCATTTTTATATTGCTTCCTGTACGCTTTAAAAAGGTTGAATAAATTAACTTGATCATTCGTTTTGTGATTGAGAACCCTAGAAGAAACCACTTTATGAATGTCTGTATCACAAACGGCTATGAAGCTTCGTACTTGCTCAATATATTCACTTTTGTTAATGTCTATTTTTACATTTTTATCTAATGGTGGAACAATGTGAATTTCTTGATTTTCGAGCTCCGTTTTCTCTCCTTCTAATATGAATTGTTGCTTGTTGTTGAATGATTGAATTATAAATCCTGTTTTTTCAGAAGTATAATTATTCCATTTACCATTGATTAAATAGCTCGTGTCACTATTCGGTTTTTGGTAAATAACAAAAGAACTACTTGCGTCTAAAATCATATGTAAAAGTTATTGAATTGAGTATATACTCAATTCAATAACTTTTCGGGAAATTTGAAGAATTTATTTTTTTCAAGACTTAGGCGTAAAATCTTGTTGTAACTGGCTACTACAATATTTTACAACGACAGTATTGGAAAAAAGAAAGATTCAAAAAAACGAAAAGCTATTTGTTTTGAGTATATATTCGTACCTTTATACAAGTCTAAGAAAAAATACCCAAATTATATAGCTATGGGAAGAAAAACCGTTGATAAAAAAAGATATGTGGATCCAAGGGTGAAGGAGAAATATGTTGTCCGATTGATGGTTTATTTCCAAAATAACGGATTGGATAATTTTTCGATGTCTAAGTTGGCAACAGAATTAGATGTTAGTAAAACGACACTTTACAATCACTTTGAAAGTAAAGAGGAAATGATAGAAGAGGCTATTAAGCATAAATTAGAAATCATAGGAGAATATCAGTCAGTATTAGAGAATATTACTTTGCCTTACACCGAAAGATATCGAAAATCAATGCTTTTTTTCTGTGTTCAAACATTTGATATTTCGTCTTTAATTCTAAATCAACTAGAGGAGAATTATCCAAGAGTTTGGAGGAGAGTTCAAATATTTATTCGCAATGTAATGCTGGATTTAAATAGCTATTACGAAATAGGAATCGAAATCGGACAGTTCAACGATTGGGCAAACCCTTTATTGTTAAGCCTAAATGATCAACAATTCTTTGATTTTTTAGCCAACAAAAACACTTTAAAAGATAATAGTATAGACGTTCTAGAAGCTTTTAACCACCACTTCAAAATAAAATTTAGTGGATTGGTAAAATAATTAAAACAGATAATGAAAAAGGAAAAAAGAAAAAGACAATCAAAAGCAAAAGCAAGATTGCACGATAGAAATAAACATATTGGGAGGTATGATTTAGAAGCATTAGTAAAAAGTGCGCCAGAATTAGCAAAATATTTAATAGAAAACAGAAAGGGAGAGCAATCAGTTGATTTTGCCAATCCTAAAGCCGTTAAAGAATTAAACAAAGCGTTGTTATTGCATTTTTACAACATCGATTTTTGGGATATTCCCGAAGGATATCTTTGTCCTCCAATTCCAGGTAGAGCAGATTATATACATATTGTAGCCGATTTATTGGCAAAATCTAATGACGGAGAAATTCCAAAAGGTGATAAGGTCAAGTGTTTGGATATTGGAACAGGAGCCAATTTCGTATATCCTATTATAGGGTCAAGCGAATATGGATGGAGTTTTATAGCAACAGAGTCAGCTCAAGAATCATTTGATTTGGCAACAACTATTTTGGAAAAGAATGAGAACCTAAACGTTAAATTGCGTTTTCAAGATGATTCTAGTCAAATATTTAAAGGAATATTAAAGAAAAGTGAAAAAATAGCAGTTTCAATTTGCAATCCGCCATTTCATATTTCACAACACAAAGCAGAAGTTGCTAACCTAAGAAAACTTTCAAACCTAAAAGGAGAAAAAGTAGATGAAGTAACTTTAAATTTTGGCGGGAAACACAATGAACTTTGGTGCGACGGAGGAGAAAAGAAATTTATAGAAACAATGATAAATGAAAGTGTTGAATATGCTAAAAATTGTCAATGGTTTACTACAATAGTTTCCAATAAAGATCACTTAAAAAAGTTTGACAAAATACTAGAAACAGTAAATGCTAAAGAAGTAAAAGTTATTCCAATGGGTCAAGGGAATAAAAACAGCAGAATTTTAGCTTGGAGATTCTAATTTTATGTCTTCAAAACCTATTTCCTACACCAATATTTGGAAAATAACCATTCCAATTATTATTAGCGGATTGGCTCAAAACATAGTAACTGTTATCGATACCTTGTTTTTGAGCCAAGTAGGAGTTGTAGAATTGGGTGCCGCTGGAAATGGCGGCATCTTTTATTTTCTAATTATTACAATTGGATTGGGTTTTACCACAGGAACTCAAATATTAGTAGCGCGAAATAACGGAGCTAAAAAATATAAAAAAATCGGGAAATTATTAGAGCAAAGCTTTTACTTTATCCTACCTTTGAGTTTAGTTCTTTTTGTTTTATTTCAAGTCGGATATCCTTATTTGTCGAGCTTGTTTTCCAAGTCAGAATCCATAACCAATGCATCTGTTGAGTTTGTGTACTATCGTTCCTTTGGAGTTTTCTTTGCTTTAGTCAATTTTTTATTCATTGCTTTTTTCGTCGGAATTAAGAAAACAAGCGTATTGTTTTGGTCTTCTATCGTTATTGCAATAACTAATATAACGTTAGATTATGGCCTTATTTTCGGTAATCTAGGCTTGCCATCTTTAGGGATTAAGGGAGCTGCAATTGCATCTGTTTTAGCAGAGTTGTCAGCAGTTTTGTTTTTTATCTTTTATACCAAATCTTATGTCGATTTACGAAAATATAATTTTCAGTTAGCTTTTCAAGTCAAAACACCTATAATTAAGAACACCTTAAAGTTAGCGTCTCCCATTATGCTCCAAAATATGCTAACTTTTGGTTCATGGTTCGTCTTTTTTCAATCATAGAACAAATCGGAGAAGATGAACTTGCAATTTCCCACGTCATTAGAAGTATTTATATGATTATGATGATTCCCCTGCTTGGTTTTAGTACTGCTGTTGGAAGTCTTGTCAGTAATCTATTGGGGGAAAACAAAGAATATTTAATTCTCAAACTAATCTCAAAAACACTTATTTTGACTTTGTTAAGTTCCTCGGTGGTTGTTCTGTTTACAACTCTTTTCAAAACTCAAATCGTTGGATTTTATCACCTTCCCAATACTTTAGAACAAGGAACAATAGCGACATTAAAAGTCATCAATTTCTCACTGTTTTTCTTTTCCATAGCCTTTGTATTGTTTAATTCTATTGTGGGACTTGGCAAAACAAAAGCGTCCTTAATTATCGAAATCGTAAACATTACGTTGTATTTAAGTTCAGCAATTATTTGGGTCAAATATTACTCCCCAACCGTCGATCAAATCTGGTACACCGAATTTGTATATTTCTTTTTTCTAGCGCTTATGTCTTTCCTGTATCTAAAGTTTGGAAACTGGAAAAGTAAGGTTTAAAAGAAAGTGTAAACC
>LBBO01000001.1_pt100 | contig 9730 bp, 14 predicted proteins | sample 329191 | NCBI WGS metagenome assembly LBBO01 (sample SAMN03174413, study PRJNA266758) | hydrothermal vent metagenome | biome: marine hydrothermal vent; feature: marine hydrothermal vent chimney; material: microbial mat material; isolation source: microbial mat from marine hydrothermal vent chimney...
ACAAAACAAATTGCAAGAGATTATGACGTTCTTCTTGACGATGCAGTAGCTCTTAGAGGTTCTTTCCTTATTGATGCTGATGGTACAGTAAGACATGCCGTAGTTAATGACCTTCCATTAGGAAGAAACATTGATGAGATGATTAGAATGGTAGATACAATGTTGTTTACAAACGAGCATGGTGAAGTTTGTCCTGCTGGTTGGGTAAAAGGTGACGAAGGTATGAAAGCAGACACAGCTGGTGTTGCAGAATATCTTGCAAAACATGAAGACGACCTATAATCTATAAACGATTATAACCTGTAGGGGCAGAGCCATATCTCTGCCCTTCACTCCAAAAACAAATATATATTTAAGTATTATCTATTATAGTATTTATATAATTATTTAAAGTAAAAATAAACATAAAGGCTTTGTCATGACAGACTACATTACACTATTAAAAGACAATGATTTAAAAGCCACCATACAACGTACCTCTATATTAAAATCAATCAACCAAGCAGGTCATAGCAATATAGATGAAATTTATGAAGATGTTAAAGAACAACACCCCACACTCTCTTTAGCAACCATCTATAAAAATATCATTTTAATGCAAGAGAATAACGTGATTGTTGAAGTTCCTATGAATGGAGAAAAATCCAAATTTGAACTTAAAAAAGATGACCATATTCATCTTATTTGTCAACATTGTGGCAGTATTCAAGACACAACTATAACCCAGAAAAGACAAGAGGCACTGATTATTGAAAACTTTCAACTCAACACTGCTCAAATTAATCTTTATGGACTGTGTAAAAAATGCCAAAGCACTTAAAAGAGAACGCTCTTTTTATTGCTGATGCCCACTACCCTCATCATGGAGATGAGTTCTTAACCCTTCTAAAAAACATAGAAAGCCACAACATAGAAACCCCTCAACTCTTTCTAATGGGTGATATTTTTGACCTACTTTTTGGATACAATGAGTACATACAAAGCTTTTCAAAAGAGGGAATAGAACTTCTCCAAAAACTCTCTAAAAATATAGAAATTATCTACCTAGAAGGGAACCATGATTTCTGCCTAAAAGCAATTTTCCCAAATATTAAAGTCTACAGTAGAGAAGAGCAACCTATCCACTACAAACTTGGAGGAAAAGATGTTTATCTTTCTCATGGTGATAAATACGAAACAAAATTTGCCTATAACTTCTATTCTAAAATGCTAAGAAAAAAAACCACATTAACCTTTCTAAAACCTTTTGGAAAAAAGATTATTGACCATAGAATAAGAAAATTAAAAGAGAAAAGTATCTGTGGTGATTTTATAAGATATGAAAAAAGATTCGATGCCATAAGAAACCACTACCCTAAAGATGCCCTCATCATCGAAGGACACTTTCACCAAGCATTGGTGCATGAGAATTACATCTCTCTGCCCTCTTTAGCATGTCAAGGGGAGGTTGGGGTTGTTGAGGGTGGGAAGATGCTTTTTAAGAACCTACCCTGACCTAGTGAAACTTGACAATGAGTTTTATTTGTAGGTTCTTGTTGTCGTGCACAAGACAACTGAAGAACCATAGGCTCTTCTAAATCTAGTCTTGCAACGGTTAACTTTCCTCCCCATAAACAACCTGTGTCTAGGGCAAGAACTTGCCCATCAAAGTAATAATCTAAGGGGCTATCATTTACCAAGGTTGACCAGTGTCCAAAAACTATTTTTAGGGGAATAGAACGTCGAGTAGGACAGGTAAACCATGGATATAAATTTTTAAATAATAGTTTAGTACTACGTGCTGCACCTTTTTGCTTAAAGTCCAATGTTCCATCATCTTCACAAAAACGCATACTTATAAAAGAACTCAAAATATACTTCTCTATATCCAATGGTTTGGCTCTTGAATTAAACTTATTGGAACTTATTTTATTCATATGTTTTAGCCATGCTTTATAGTCACGTCCTTGTAACTTCTTTTCAATACGTGAAGCATAGGCTATTGCCATACCAAGGTCAAACTGAGGAGAAATTCCTGCATGAGCCATGACATACCCCAACTTGTAATCCCAATGTAAAAAAGGTTGATGCCGTAACCAATCTATAAGCTCTTTGACATTGGGAGCTTCTAAAATAGGGTCAATGGTGGAATTTGATTTTTTAATTCCAGCATAAGCAGATATCAGTGCTATATCATGGTTACCCAATACCACTTTTATAGAATCTCTAATAGAATAGAGGTAGTTGAGTGTTTCTAATGATTTATCACCACGATTTATCAAATCACCTGCCACCCACAATGTATCTACTGTCGGGTCAAAGTTTATCTTTTTAAGTATCTCTTGAAAGGAGTCGAAACAACCTTGAATGTCGCCTATTGCCCAAACTGCCACTAAGCGACCTTTGGTCGAGTGAATAGTGAATAGTGAATAGTGAATAATCTCATTAAATTTTTCCTAATTTTTCTTTATATACTGCCACTTTACTTTCCAAACTCATCTTTGCATATGCTGCTGATGGAGAGGGTAAGTAAACCGTTTCTATCTCTAAATAATTAAAATGTATCTTAAACAACTTCTCTGCTAAACGCCCTGTAAAAGCTACTTTTCTAATATTTGGATGCTCCTCTAAAAACTCTGCCATACTGTTTACTTCTATCTCTTCTAACGAGCTATCAAGTGAGTTGTCACGTGTGCAAGTTGCGACCATATCCCAAAGGGCAAATTTAAACTCTTTTAGTAACCATATTTTCTGATCACGATTGTTAATAGGATATGCTGTCACCTCTGACAATATCTTCCAAAACTGATTGCGTGGGTGAGCATAATAAAATGCTTTATCAAACGAATCTATACTTGGAAAGGAGCCAAGTATTAGAGTTTCACTATTTTTAAAGACTAAAGGTTGAAAAGGATGTTCTAGTTTTTTGTTATTCATTTTTTCTTTTTTATTTTGGTATTTATCTTAAATTGGTACGATGGAAATCAAGGACAACCACAGGGGGATTGTCCTTACAGTTTAATCACTAAACTGAATAGGTCCCTCACCACTACCACTTAGTAACTGTATTGTATGTGGATTAGTACTATTATTAAACTCTTCATTTTCTGCCCACTCTATGATTTCACCTTCAAATAGAAAAGCCAAATAATCAGCAGATTTAAAACTCTCTTTCATATCATGAGTAATCACAATAGAGGTAACACCCAACTCTTTTTGAAGTTCTAAAATCAACTGTGTAATCAGGTCACTTGTAATGGGGTCAAGTCCAGAGGTTGGTTCATCGTAAAGTATGATTTTTGGCTCCATAATAATGGCTCGTGCCAATCCTGCACGTTTACGCATACCACCACTTAACTCATTTGGTGCCAGTTGTGCTACACGCTCGGCATCGAGTCCTGTCATAGATAACATTCTCATTACTTTCTCTTCAATCTCTTTTTCTGAGAGATTAAAGTGTTCACGTAGAGGAAAAGCTACATTATCAAAAATATTCATACTGTCAAACATAGCTCCATCTTGAAAAAGGTAACCTATGTTTTTACGTACTGCTCTAAGCTCCAACTCTGTACAAGTAGAGACATTTACTCCATCTACAATAACATTACCAGCTGTAGGCTTCATAAGTCCCACTATATGTTTTATAATGGTTGATTTACCACTACCAGAGAGACCAAGAATAACAGTTGTTGAACCCTTTGGAAAGATAAGGTTGACATCTTTCAAAACCTCTTTTGTTCCAAAAACTTTCTGAAGATGTTTTATCTCTATAAGTGGGTGTTCTTCATCAAACTCCATCTTCTCTTTGGTAGCATCTATAAACATCTATCTTAGTGCCTTCTTCAAGTTTAAGATAAGCAGTGCCAAAGTAGCAAAAGCAAAAATCTTAAAGTTTAGTTCACTTCCTTTATGGGTGTTAACAAAAGCCTCACTTTGAGTCATCGCTTCACCTGCTCTTTGCATCTCTAATATATCTGGAATATAATACGATGTAAACATCAACCCTGTAGCCACCACTAAAAAAGTAGCAAGTGTTGTCCACCTGTCACTCTCAAAACTCTTCCATTTTATCACTTCATAAATGAGAACAAAAAGAACAGTAAAGTTAACAAGATAAGCCAATCGTTCAAAAACTTGAGTCATAAGCAATCCCTCTTGAAACTTAGAAAGCAGTTCTGAACCTAACAATAATTCCGAATGAAATATCGTTGGAGCAACCACTATTCCTGCTAGAAGTCCTGCACCTAAGGCTGTACCTAATATTATGATGTATGCTATGGTTGTTATTCTAAATATTTTCTTTGTCATTTTATTCCTTTAATGGAAGTGGAGACTTTAGTCCCACTTAAATTTATGTTAATCATGAGGTGGGACTAAAGTCTCCACTTCCGTACTCTAAAACGTTATAACAAACCCTCTATCAAACCCTGCTAAATCTTCATAAAACTTATAAGATTCTACCCCAATTTCATTAAAAAACAAAATCATTGGTTCTTTCTGGTCGTAGCCCATCTCACAAGCCAAATATTTGATGCCTCGTTCTTGAACGTCAAGTACTATCTGTTTAAGCAATTCATCTCCAACTACACCACCAAAGAGTGCTTCTTTTGGTTCATAGTCAATCACATTAGACTCTAAAATAAAATCTTCTGCAATATACGGTGGGTTGCTTACTACAAGTTCTATAGGTACGTTTACTTCATCTAATATACTAGACTTTATAACTCTAACCCTATCTTGAACTTGATACTTTTCAATATTTGAACGTGATACTCTTATAGGTGTATCACAAATATCAGTTGTGACAATATTTAATGCAGGAAACTTCCGAGCTAAAACCACAGAGATAGCCCCAGACCCCACACCTATTTCAGCAATGGAAGTTATACTTTCACGTTCTATAATTTCTGCTACTAAATCAATAAGAATCTCTGTTTCAGGACGAGGAATAAGCACCCCTGCTTCTACATTTAACTCTATGTCATAAAAACTAGCCTCACCTACGATGTACTCATACGGTTCATGATTGGCTCGTCGTTCTATTAGAGCTTTGAAACTCTCTATATCATTCACTTCTTTATCATCAAAAGCGTGTAGATACGTTCTCTCTTTTTTTAGATGATACGCCAATAGAAGTTCAGCTTCAAACCTTGGGCGTTCACAGGTTTGTTTTAGTTCTCTCTCTGCCCAAAATAAAGCTAATTTAATAGATTTCATTCTCTTTTATCATCTTCCATAAATGAAAATATCCCATCTTTTTCCAAAGGTTTAATCACTTCATTCACAGCATGTGCATCATAGCCAAGCTCTTTAAGTCGCTCTAACACTGGTGGGTGAGTATAGTAGAAAAATACAACCAAGGGATGTGACTTTGGAAATGCTTTGTTCTCTTGAATTAACTTAATCAATGCAGAAACCAAGTTCTCTTTTCCACCCAATTCGCTCCCAAACTCATCTGCAGCGTATTCGTTATGACGACTTACAAAACTCATAATGGGTGTAAATATAAACCCTATCAGTGCAATAAGCAACATCATCATGGCTATCTCTACCCCTGCTTTCATCTCTACACCCATCTCAAAAAAGAGTGACTCGGGTAAATTTCCTAAAAGGAAAAATGCAGAGAAGAGAAGTAGACCCATCATTCCGATGTTTTTCCAAATGTCACCATGAGAGAAGTGTCCAAGCTCATGACCTAGAACTGCCAGTAACTCTTTGTTTGTTAGTTTCTCCATAAGGGTGTCAAACAAGACAACTCTTTTAGACTTACCGAGACCACCAAAGTAAGCATTTAGACGGCTGTCTCTTTTTGAAGCATCAAGAACAAATACACCATCACTCTTTAAACCTACACCTTGCATCATACTTTCGATATCTGTTTTAAGTTCACCATCTTCTAGTGGTGTAAACTTATTAAAAATAGGAGCGATAATGGTCGGATAGATAATATTTACCAAAATAGCCACAGAGAAAAGTAGTGCAAAGCCCCATATCCACCAGTTGGCAACATTAATAATAATCCACGCTAAAACGTAAAAAATCGCTCCACCAAACACTATAAACATCGCAGTAGATTTGAGTTGGTCAATCAAATAGAGCTTTGGTGTTGTCTGTGTAAAGCCATACTCTTTGTCAAGTTCAAAAGTCTGATAAAGTTCAAACGGTAAACCAACAATAAAGCCAATAGCGATAAATCCAAAAAGGAAAAGAACAGCATCAGCTACTGAGTTGTCGGTACCAAGAGTAGTTGTCAACCAAGAAAAACCAACAGTTACCCACCAAACAAACATTCCATAGTCAACAACCGTTGACAGAAGTCCAAGTCGCTCTTTTTTAATGGCATACTCACCTGCAATTCTATATTTCACTTCACTCATTAAAACAGCTTCCCCAATTTTCTCATCTGCTATATACCCTATTTGCATAATAGAGATATAGATTTTGACCAATGTGTATACTGTAAAGAGTATCATTATAATTTCTAACATTTTGAACCTTTTAAATATTCTCGTTTTGCTAATAGCAGGTGGGACTAAAGTCTCCACTTCCCAAAAACGAGGTTTTATTATTGTAATTTATGAAAGAGAATATAGCATTTAGAACTTTATCAACGCTTAAAAAAGTGCTGATAATCTTGCATGGTACGTGTCCAATCTCCACCCCATTCCCATCCTCTGTTAATAAAGGCTTTATAAACAGCATCACTTTTATGCACCATACCTTTCTCTTTTAAAGTACGGTCTTTATACTTTTTTGCATTTTCAGGATAGACAACCCCTTTGTCAATAAAGGGATTCCAAACAGGATTGACATCAATGGCTTTACCATAAGAGTGGCGAGACCAACGTGAGGTTCGAGGAACATTTCGACAGTTAAAAGCAGAACTGTTGTTAGCAGACATAGAGAGTTCATCACTTCCATTATAGTCATCTATTAGGTTCATGCTCTCTATGGTAAATTTCTCTTCATAAAGTTTCTGAAATATCTCTACCACCTTATCTGCTACATCTTTATGTACCACCATTTCGCCCTCACGTCCAACTTCATCAGTGGAGTAGTAGGTCATGGTTAAGTAACGTAAATCGTTCAAGTGAACAGGACAACTTTTTTTCCAAGAACCACTCTCTATCATCTGCTCTTTAATATCATAAGGAAGCTTTTCTATACTGTAATAGTAAGGTCGTTCTGCCCATAAACTAAAGGTTAAAAGAAAAAATAGTAGCTTTTTCATCTTAATCTTTCTTCTCCACTTTATTGGCTTTTATATAGATAGAAAGCCCAATCATTAACGCTGTAATAGCAAAAATCAAATAGACAGCAAACTCTAACTTTTCAGGGCTGGTTAACGCAAACTTAAAGACCAGCATCAAAGATTCAATAGAGAGTGCAATAATAATGGAACCCAAGAAACGTATCATGGTTTGGTGTCCATCACCTGAGTCTTCACTCTTCTCTTTCCCTAAAACTTCCTCTTCAAAGATTGCTTTGACCAAGTCAAAAATAGCCAAAGAGAGGGTTAAAAGAATCGTTGCTTTAAACATCTCATTAATATCAATAGTCGAGTAGTGCGTTCCCAAATTCAAAAAGCTACTAACGCCTTTCACAAAAAGAAGGAGTGCCACAGCAAAAAGTGCCACAGAAAATGCCCCATAAACCACTTTTGAAAATTGCCCAAAAGTAGAATCAACCGAACTTGGATGCACCATTTTTAAAATATGTTTCAGTTCAATATCTACACAAATAATAAATATCAAATTATTGGCTTCATCATAAATAGGAAATGACGAAGTAACCACCATTTTATTGGTTCCTAACGATGGATAAGGGTCGGTCAAAACACAGCGATGTTCCTGTAGAGTTCTGTAGTAGTATGCTCTGTCACTCCTATCTGTTCCTATCTCATGGCTCTCATTTATTATCTTCCCTTTTTTTGTAAGCATTTGCCCCATCTGTTGACCTTGAGCATTTAAAATATAAAACAAATCTGCTTGGGGAAGTGCATCTTTCAATGCTTCTAACTGATTCTCTATAAAAGCATTATTATCTACACCAATATTCTGTAATGAGATATTTCTACTCAATATGTAACACAAGTAAGCTCTTGCTTTCGTTCGTATGGATGCGTACTCTTGTATCTCTTTTATTACCATTCTTCTTTCCTAATTATTTATTTTTAGATATATTCAACTCTTCAAGTAAACACTTCTCCCCCTCTAAAGGGTAAGTTGAAGTGCTATTCATAACGTGAACTAGCTTTTTCATACTTTTACTGCCTACTATTATAGGTGTTGTCATAACTTGAACTCCATAATCTATTATGGTTCTATTTTCACTAACAAAGATGGTTTTAAAAACAGAGCCTATATCAAAAGCCAATGTACGACACTGCCTCTCTTTTTTATTCTTCTCTTTATCATCACCTATAGCATAAAAGGCATCACCTATATCTCTAAGGCTTGTATAGATAGCATCATTACAAAGCCTATCTGCTCTACCTTTAGAGATATAACATATATCATGCTTCATACAAACTTCATCTATACTATCGTAAGGCTTTATTTGATAATATTGAGATATAAGCTCTTCTCTTTCCATTCTATTGAGTTTTGTATAATGTTTTTTAGAAGGATGCTCCAACGAAGGATAGCCTTTTCCACAAAAACACCCATAATGAAAACTATCACCAAACTTTTCTTCAGCCACAGCAGGAGTCTCACAGAGTTTTGCATTGGACTGACTCTCTTTCATCTCTTTTGTAAGCCTTGGGTTTAATCGTTCAAAATCATCGGCGTGAAGAGGAAGAAAAAATAACAGCATCATTAGTAGTGAAGCGAAATAAAACATGTTGAACTCCTTATAAAATATTTTATAGGGTCAGGTGACAAATAACAAACAGTCATCTCTTAAAACCCCTAAAGACATAAGAAACCAAAGCAGATGAAACATTTAAATATCTACCTATTTCTGCTTGTCCATATCCATCTTCTACTGCTTTGATTATAGCCAAGTTTCTCTTATCTATCGTATTGGTATTTTCAAAATGTTTATCAAGGCTTATCTCTTTACTTTGCTTAAACTCATGTTCTGTTTGTACTATTGTCTTTTTTTGTTCAAGTTCTAGCTCTTTTTGTTCTTGTTTACTTAGAGGCTTTTCTAGTAACTCTTCTATACCCTCGTAGTGGTACTCTTTTTTTAGTTTTGAATGTTCTGCACATTTTATTACTTCTTGGTCACTGTTTAGTAAAGTTGCAAGAAGTGTAAAAGGGTATTCTCCTACAGTTTGACTCATTCTTGCTTTTATGGGGTTATGTTCTATATATCTAAAGAGTTGATAGAGATATTCTTCTTTTATGATATACCATGATTTATAACGTCCTTGCCACAAGTGACCTGTACGTTTATATTTTTTATTAAAGTAGATGGCGTAGTTTGCATTTATTTGTCGCATAAAAAGGGAAAGGTTATCAGTGCTTGTCTCTATGAGCAAGTGGTAATGGTTATCTATAAGACAATAATCATGAACATTTACTTTATAAATCGTACATGACTTACAGATAATCTCTAAAAATTTCTCTTTATCCTCAGAGCATCTATAAACTTTATGTTTTGCCACACCTCGATTTACAATATGATGAAATCCTGCCATATCTAATCTTGGTCTTCGTGCCATACTCTACTCCTCTTTATTTGGAATAGTAGAGTATAGCTATTTTTTACTTGGTTTGTGGTTTGTCACCTGACCCTAAAGCTT
>LBBO01000209.1_pt31 | contig 9727 bp, 10 predicted proteins | sample 329191 | NCBI WGS metagenome assembly LBBO01 (sample SAMN03174413, study PRJNA266758) | hydrothermal vent metagenome | biome: marine hydrothermal vent; feature: marine hydrothermal vent chimney; material: microbial mat material; isolation source: microbial mat from marine hydrothermal vent chimney...
TTTTTCTCGTCTTTTTATACGAGATAATTGCTCTTTGAACTACCTCTCTAAATACCTTGTCCAAACTTGAAAGAAAATAGAAGATAAGTGCCGTTTCTCAAAAATCGATATCGTAAATACGTATCTTGTATATTATCGCTATCTTGTCTTCTTCCTATTTTTAGCTAAAATACAACATTAGTTAAAATAGGGCTCCTTTTTAATCTTTTGCAATCATACGAGTATACATTTAATGATTCATTTGTTAATAAATATTTAGGATGTATTAATAATGAAGTGTTAAGTCGTTTATTTTTGTTGGTATACTCAACGCAATTAGTTTTTCGGGAAATTTGAAGAATTTATTTTTTTCAAGACTGAGGCGTAAAATTTTGTTGTAACTGGTTACTACAAGATTTTACAACGACAGTATTGGAAAAAAGAAAGATTCAAAAAACCGTAAAGCTATTTGTTTTGAGTATATTCTTTTTGCGAAAAACACAACAATGATAAACTTTATATATAAAATAACGATTGGCTTTTTTCTTGTTTCTACAACATTCAATGGCTTCTCTCAAGATTCTTTAGAATATTTAGAACCTCAGTTTAATTTATCTCCCGATTATTATCAGGATAGATATAAAGAAACAGATTTGCTATACAAAATAGTTGACAACTGGGGGAATGGATTTGAAGAGCTCTATGGAACTCGTAATATGCGAACTATTTTGCACGGCGTAGCTTATAGAGGAGGGTCAAACAATTATTATCATAAAACGGCAAAAAGAAAAAATAGTAATCCAATGCCAGACGATGGAGTGAGAAACTTATGCGAAGAAGGGTTCTCTAGTTCTATTTATTTATATCGAAAAAACTGGGAAACAGCCCCTGTGCTAGATACTTGTAAATGTGTAAATGAGTCGAAAAACGTATTGAAATATGATCAGTTCGATTACTTTGACGACAAACATGTTTACGATATGTTGGAAATTGTATATAAAAGCGCAAGGGATTCATCTATTGGACCTGTTTATCTTCATTGTTGGAATGGGTGGCACGCCTCAGGATTTATTTCTGCTGTAATATTAAAACAGTTCTGCGGAATGAGCGATTTGGATGCAACTTCTTATTGGGATTTGGGAACAGATGGAGCAAACACAAGTCCTCGATACAATAAGATAAGAGAAAGAATCAAAAATTTTAAACCATACTCAGAGTTTATTCTAAAAGATTCGTTACAAAATAGAATTTGCGCACCAATGCCAACAATAATCGACAAAAGTCAACTGCACATTACGATTGAGCATTTGGTTATCGTTCCCGAAGCAATTCCTATTAATTCGATTTTAATTTTAGATCACGTCAAGTTTTTACCAAACAAAACAACACTGGTTAACCCAAATGCAAACGAAGACTTAAAGAATGTAATGAAAGCATTGGTAAAAAGTCCAGATTTAAAGTTGGAAATAGGAGGGCACACAGATCGTTCTGGAAATGAAGCAACAAATAAAGCATTGTCCAAAAAGAGAGCCAAATATGTTTACGATTATTTAATCAAACAAGGAGTTTCTAGTAGTAAATTGACGTTTAGAGGATATGGCTCCTCAAAGCCTGCTTACACCAATAAAACTAAGAGAGGAAGAGCAGCAAACAGAAGAATAGAAATAAAAGTATTGATGAAAAAAGAAGAATCTTCCGACAAATTGGTAGATGAGAAAGAAGATGCTTTTGATAACAAGCAGAATGCAAGCCTAAAAGATTTGTTTAAAAAGGAAATAGGAGAATCTCTCTTGCTAAATCACGTTATTTTTGAACCAAACAGGTTTACAATCAATGACACAAATACGGTACAAGTTGATTCTCTTTTTGAGTTGATGAAATACAATTCTTCGCTTAAAATAGAGGTTATGGGTTATACCGATCAATCTGGAATAGAACATAAAAACATTACACTTTCTATTAATAGAGCAAAAGCCGTTTACGACCGTTTGATTGAACTAGGTATTGACGAAAATCGTCTTTATTATTCTGGTTGTGGTTCCGAAAATCCAATAGCTCCCAATACTTATCGTTGGGGAAGAGATTTGAATCGTAGAATTGAAATTGTACTGTTGAAGAAATAAAAAATGAACCAAATAGGAATTAAAACGTATAAGAAAGTCAACTAATCTATTGTGTTATGAAAAATTACCTACTCCTTCTACTATTAAACTTAAGTTTAGTATCATCTTATACATTAACAGGACAATCTATGGCATATTATACCGATTTATCAGAGGTAATAAATGGAGAAAAACATATATCTATCTATACGTTTGTAAATACATACATTCTTAAGGGAAGGTTGAGGGATATGAGTGTGTCCGAAATCGAAGTGTTTTTAAATAATATAGGAATCAAAAGTGTTTATTCTAATGTTAAAATAGAAACCGAAGCAATGTTGTTGACAGGGGAAGATAAATCACCTTCTGAAATATATCCTTTAAGTGTTCTTTTGAATATAAATGATGCTTTAATTATAGCTAATATAGAAATTGAAACACAAAATGAAATATTAAAACTAACCCCTAAAGGAAAAGTTTTTATTAACGAGGTTTATGTTGCTAACATTACAAAAGACTATGAAATTATAGATTTAAATAATAATGTTTTAGCTTATATAGAAAGTAAAGATATTCTATCTTTAATGAATGGTGAAGCTCAAATAACATTAAAAGATAACAAGAGAAATACTTTAACCCAATTTGAAAACAATGGACGTTTTAAGGCATTTAAAAACTCTTTTGAATGGAATGTAGTTGGAGATTTACTTATAAATGGTAAAAAAATAGGAGTAAGAGGAAGTTCATTACCTCCGGAATTATACCAAACGGCATCTGTTTTGTATTTTGTATTTTTGAAAGAAGGAATGATTAACCTAAAGAGTATTTTTGAAAATGATGTTCGAACCAAAATTAAAGAAAAAATACACCAAAATTATAACACTAAAATACGAAGTAAGCTGTGGGAAGAAAAAATAATTAAAGAAACCGTATATAATTTTGATTTACTGTTTGAACAAATTCTTGATGATAAAACTAAAAAGATTTACACGATAAAAACAATAAAAAAAACACAATAAAAGGATCTTCTCAATTGTATGATAGTTTTAAAACAATAGAAGTTTCTATTCCTGGGTTTTATAAAAAGACACTTCAAAAATTTGAATTTAAAAATATCGAATTAAAGGTTTTTCAAGTAAAAAATAGAAACATTAACATCGTAAAAGGAAAGCTAAAAAAAATCATTAGGAAATGAAGCTGTAAATAATGCTGTAGTAAATAAGATACAATTAGACGGCATGTATAATATATCTTATAATTATGCGTTTTTAAATGGAGAACAAATTGTAAATACGATTTACTATACCAAAACAAGTATTGTTAATCCTAAAAAATCAATATCAGATAAAGTATTTGAATTAGATTTAGATTCAAAAGGAAATCCCCATAAAAAATAATTATATAACTAAAAAAGTATGAAAAATTTAACTATTTTATTCTTAATTGTAACAAGTATTGCTTGTTCGGAACAGAAAGAAATTTTTATTATATCTCCATTAGAGATAACGATAGAAGAAGATACAACCTCACTAAAATTAGACAAAAAAGGACTGATTTATCAGAATGAAATAGCTATAGGTAAGCTAGAACAAAATAGAGTTACAGATATAGAAGGGAATGAAATCTTTTCTTTTAATGAAAGGTTTATTATTGTTGATGTTAATAAGGATACAATAGAAGATTTGAGTAATAAATACATTAGCCTAGACGATAAGTTTTTAGGAGTCTTTAAATGGTCAAGTGCTGGTCATATAGAATCAAAAGATGGCACGAGATTAGGAATTCAGCTTACTCCAAACGATACAACCCTTTATCGAACAGCATCTTTAATATTGCATTATGGGCAGTATCTAAGAAATAAAAATAACTAAAGGTAGCTTTCGTTATTTATAAAGATGAACATTTATTCAAAAAAACAAACTTGGAAGCTAGCATTGGTTGGTTTTGCAATATTAATTGTAGGAGCAATTTTATGGTACTCAAGCTCTATTGCTCAAAAAGTTCAAAAAGAAGAACGCCAAAAGGTGAAATTATGGAGTGAAGCGATTCGTAAAAAAGCAGATTTGGTTCACATTACCAACGAGTCGTTTAAAGAGTTGGCAGAACAAGAACGAAAAAAAGTAGAACTTTGGGTAAAGGCGACCAAAGAAATGCAAAAAGATTTAAGCGACTATAGTTTTGCATTATCTATTATTCAGAACAATAAAAGTATTCCTTTAATTCTTACCGATAAGAATGATAAGCCAATTACAAGTGCAAATTTGGAAATAGGAACTGAAGATTCGTTACTTGTTTTAATGAAAAAGTGGAAAAAAGAAACTCCTCCAATAGAAATTACATTTGCAGGTAATAACTTACAACGAATATACTATACCAATTCTAAAAAATATTTCGAACTACAAGATCGAAGAAATGAGCTGATTGTTGCTTTTAATAAAGATTTGGTCAAAAATACAGCAATGGTTCCTGTTGTTTTTATAAAAGAGCCATCCAAAGAACTAATAGCGACGAATCTTACTGGAGATGAAATAAAAGAAGAAGGAGGACTGGATGCTTTAGTGTTAAAAATGAAAGCTGAAAATGAACCTATAAAAGTAGAACTTTCAGAAACTGATTTAGGGAAAGTTTATTTTCAAGAATCCTTAACATTAAAACAATTACGGTATTTTCCAATTGTGATGTTGATTGCGATTGGTATTTTTCTAATTATTTCTTATTTCTTGTTTAGTACGTTTAGAAGAGCCGAACAAAATCAAGTTTGGGTTGGAATGGCAAAAGAAACAGCGCATCAATTAGGTACACCTTTGTCTTCGCTTATGGCTTGGATAGAGTTGTTGAGAATGCAAGGAGTAGAAGAGTCTTCGCTAAAAGAAATGGACAAAGACATAAAACGTTTGGAAACCGTATCGGATCGTTTTTCTAAAATTGGTTCAGAAACTAAGTTAGTAGAAGTTAATTTTTACAATACAGTAGCGCAAAGTGTTTCTTATTTACAAACAAGAGTTTCTAAAAAAGTTAGCTTTTCTTTTAATTGTGAGGATAAAACTTTAAAAACAGAATTAAACATCCCATTATTTGAATGGGTAATTGAAAACTTAACCAAAAACGCCGTAGATGCGATGGAAGGAGTTGGAGCTTTAAAATATAGTATAAAGAGCGAGAATAATTTACTTATTTTAGATGTTTCTGATACAGGAAAAGGGATTTCTCAAACCAAACTAAAAACAGTTTTTGAACCAGGTTTTACTACGAAGAAAAGAGGTTGGGGATTGGGACTTTCGTTAGCTAAAAGAATAATAGAAGAACATCATAATGGCAAGATTAGTGTATTGAAATCTTCCGACAAAGGAACTACTTTTAGAATAGAGTTAAAATCTATTTAAATAAAAGTAGGTAACCGCTAAGTTTTGTATTCTGTTTTCTAACAAAAAATGTATATTTGCTTGTTACGAAAAGAGTTTACGCTAAATCGAATAATGCAAAATATAAATCAACTCATAGATAAATTAGATGCTTTTATAAAAAAGTATTATAAAAACCGCTTAATAAAAGGGGGTATTTATAGCCTTGCTTTGTTGTTTGGTTTCTTTATGTTTTTTGTGGTTATTGAGTATTTTTCTCAATTCGATGTACTGGGTCGTTCTGTTATTTTTTATAGTTATTTAGCATTGGCAAGTGGTGTTTTAGTCTATTATATTATAATTCCATTGTTTAAACTTTATAGAATTGGGAATTCCATTTCTCACGAGCAAGCAGCAAATATTGTCGGAAATCATTTTGGAGATGTAAAAGATAAACTGCTAAACACATTGCAGTTGTCAGAAAATGCGAAAAACGTTCCTGCTGCTCAATTAAGTTTGGTTAATGCAAGTATCGACCAACGAATAAGTCAACTGGAACCTGTTCCGTTCAATTCTGCTATTGATTTTTCTGAGAATAAAAAACATTTAAAATTTTTAATCTTTCCTATTCTACTTTTTGGAATAATTGCCTTTTGGAATTTAAAGATTATAACATCGAGTACCGATAGACTAATCAATCATAGTACCGAAATTGTAGCAGTAGCTCCTTTTGAATTTATAGTTCAAAATGAAAAACTAGAAGTTCTACAACAAGAAGATTATGAATTGACAGTAAAGGTAAAAGGAGATTATATACCCAGTTTAGTTTATATTAATATAAATGGAAGAAAGCAGAAGCTAACTAAGACGAGTAATACCGAATTTTCGCATACATTTAGAAACATACAGGAAGACAAAGAATTCAATTTTAATGCAGAAGGATTTCAATCCAAAACTTATACTTTAGTTACGATTCCCAACCCATCGTTAATGAGTTTTAATGTAGCATTAGATTTCCCATCTTATACGCAACAACAGGACAAAACAGTTGAAAATATTGGCGATTTAGTTATTCCAGAAGGAACTAAAATAAAATGGAGTTTTAATACCAAAAACACAGATGAGATATCGCTACGTTTTTCTGATTCTACGATTAACTTAAAGCCTAAGAACAGTAATGTTTTTAATTTTGGGAAACAATTTTTTAAGAATGCATCTTACACCATTCTTACCAAAAATGAATACACTGTTGGTAAAGATTCTATTGCGTATTATATTACAACCATAAAGGATAAACGTCCGTCCATTACTGTTACCGAAACTAAAGATTCTGTTAATACTTTTGTTCGGTATTTTAATGGCTCGGTTTCCGATGATTATGGGTTTACACAATTGCAGTTCAAATATAGAATTGTAGGAGAGAAAAGTACTTCTAAATATATAAGTACAAATCTTGCAGTAAGTAAAATCTACAGTAAAGAAGAATACTTCCATTTTATAGATTTTACAACCTTAGAACTAAAAGCAGGTAGTAAAATAGAATACTTTTTTCAAGTTTGGGACAACGATAAAATAAACGGTTCTAAATCTTCGAGAACCCAAACCAAGGTTTATAATATTCCTACTCAAAGCGAATTGGCAGATAAAGCAGATGAGGATAATAAAGAAATAAAAGACGATATTAATAAAAGCTTGGAAGATGCAAAAAAACTAAAAGATGAATTAAAAGAAATAAAGAAAAATCTATTAGAAAACAAAAACCAGATTGGCAAGACAAGAACCGTTTAGAAAAATTCTTAGAACATCAAGAAGCATTGCAAAATCAAATAGAAAATATTCAAAAACAGAATAAGAAGAACCAATTCGAACAAAATCAGTTGAGCGAACAAGAACAAGAAATTTTAGATAAACAAGAGCAACTCAATAAACTATTTGATGAGCTAATGACCGATGAAATGAAAAAACTTTATGAAGAACTTCAAAAGATGATGGAGGAAATGAATAAAGAAAAACTACTCGAAAAAATAGAAGACATTGAAATGGATAACGAAGAAGTTTTAAAAGAATTAGATCGTTCCTTAGAACAATTCAAACAGTTAGAATTTGAAGAAAAGTTAAAAGACATTACCGAACGGTTAGAAGACGTAGCAAAAAAACAAGAAGAACTTTCAGAAAAAACAAAGAACAAAGAAGAGTCTAATTTTGAATTGAACAAAGAACAAGAAGAACTGAATAAAGAATTTGACAAAATTCAGCAAGAAATGGACGAGTTGGATCAACTAAACGAAGAGCTAGACAAGAAACACGACCTAGGAGATACACAAGATAAAGAAGATGAAATAGACAAAGATCAAAAACAAAGTCAAGACGAGTTGGGTGATAAGAAAAACAAGAAAGCATCTAATTCTCAAAAAAGTGCAGCCGATAAAATGCAAGAATTAGCTCAAAAAATGAGCGATATGCAAGCTAAGGAAGAAGAAGAAAAGTCGGAAGAAGATATGCAGGCTCTTAAACAATTGTTAGAAAATTTAATTGACTTCTCTTTTGAGCAAGAAGAGGTAATGAATAACTTTAAGAAAGTCAGTACAAAAGACCCTAAGTATGTAAAGCTAGGACAACAACAAAGAAAGTTAAAAGACGACGCTCAGTTACTAGCCGATTCTTTGTTTGCATTAAGTAAAAGAGTAGCTCAGTTGAGTCCTTTTATAAATAAAGAAGTTTCAGAAATGAATAATAGCATAGACGAATCGTTGAAGTACATTTCTGACCGAAAAACAAGTAGAGCCAGAGCGAAGCAACAATACACGATGACTTCTGCCAATAATTTAGCCTTGCTATTCGACGAAGCTTTACAGCAAATGCAAGCACAAGCAAAAAACAGTAAACCAGGCAGTGGAAGTTGCAACAAACCAGGAGGAAGTGGAAAAGGAAAACCGTCTGCCCAAAGCATGAAGAACATGCAGAAGAAAATGGAAGAGCAACTTCAAAAAATGAAAGACGCATTGGAAAAAGGGAAGAAACCAGGCGGAAAGAAACCTGGGGATAAGCCAGGTGACAAACCAGGCGATAAACCAGGAGGGAAATCTGGACAAGGAGGAGCTCCAGGAGGAAAGCAACCGTCGAGTAAAGAATTTGCTCAAATGGCAGCCCAACAACAAGCGTTAAGAAAACAAATTCAGGATTTATCGAGAAAAATGAATGAAGACGGAAGTGGAAAGGGAAATGGATTGAAGGAGATAGCTAAAGAGATGGAAAAAGTAGAAGAGGATCTTATAAACAAGCGAATCAATGCCGAAACCATAAAAAGGCAACAAGAGATTACTGTGCGAATGTTAGAGCACGAAAAAGCTCAGCGAGAGCAAGAGTATGACAATAAAAGAAAAAGTAATGAAGCAAAAAGTCAGAAATTTAGTAACCCTACGCAATATAATGAGTATAAGAAGCGAAAAGAGAAAGAGATTGAGCTTTTGAAGACAATCCCTCCCTCGCTAAAACCTTACTATAAAAATAAAGTAAACGAGTATTTCGAAAGAATAGAAAAATAATATTGAAACCAATTTTTCACTCTTTACTTTAAAAATACGTTATTACTATGCAAACAGAATTACTTTCCTACGCGCAAGAAATAAAATTTTCATCACAAGCAGATAATATTCATTTAGTCGAAAAACTGGTCGATGAGGTGTGCGAAGAGCTACATGTTCAAGAAGATAATTATGGGAATATTTTAATTGCTTTAACCGAAGCTGTAAACAATGCCATACATCACGGAAATAAATTAGATCCCACCAAAAACACTTCGGTAAGTTGCACAACAACCGATCACAAAATTCTATTTAAAGTAGAAGACGAAGGAGCAGGATTTAATTTTTATAACCTTCCAGACCCCACAAGCCCCGAAAACTTAGAAACTCCCAACGGAAGAGGTATTTTTTTAATGAAAAACCTAGCCGACGAAATCAATTTCGATAAAGAAGGTAGAGTAGTAGAACTTGCTTTTCATATTTTGGATAATTGAAAATGACATTTAGGTTTGGCTTTGTTGTTCTTCTTTTGACTTTGTTTAGTTGTGAGCAGGACACAGTAAAACCTTTTGTTGTTGGTTCTCAACTTCATTTTCTTACTCAAAATAACGTCGGAAGTATTCCTTTAATAATGGAGAGGAAAGAAAGATTCAGAAAACCGTAAAGCTATTTGGTTTGAGTATAGATACAATATGGATTATTACTGGAAAATCTAACCGAAGAATTAATACCCATAATAGCGCAGGAGTCTTATTTAACAACGAAAGTGAGATTGAAAACT
>LBBO01000053.1_pt5 | contig 9726 bp, 10 predicted proteins | sample 329191 | NCBI WGS metagenome assembly LBBO01 (sample SAMN03174413, study PRJNA266758) | hydrothermal vent metagenome | biome: marine hydrothermal vent; feature: marine hydrothermal vent chimney; material: microbial mat material; isolation source: microbial mat from marine hydrothermal vent chimney...
CCTACAGGAATATTTTTGTTTCTGTTTTTAAGTACTGGCAATCTTTTTATTGCAATTCCAGTTACGGTTATGGTTGCTTTTATTTATACTTTATTTCGTTATTCAGCTTGGTTCTTTTTTACCGAATTCGTAATAAACAAATCAGATATACTCAATGCAATTAGCTTTTCGGGAAATTTGAAAAATTTATTTTTTTCAAGACTTAGGCGTAAAATATTGTTGTAACTGGTTACTACAATATTTTACAACGACAGTATTGGAAAAAAGAAAGATTCAAAAAACCGTAAAGCTATTTGGTTTGAGTATAATTCAGTTTGGTTGATTAAGAATAGGTTGGCTAAAGTTTATTCAAAAACGCTAGTAGATAAATCATTTCAATTTGAAAAAGTTCAATTTATAAAACAAGAACGGAGTGGGGAAATTAAATATCTGTTATCTTATAAAACTCATAAACAGATAGACATTATGGTTATTAAAAGTATAGAGCATAAAGAATTTATATCGTCTGAAATAAGTTTGATTTATAAAAAAAATCAAGAACTCAATAATATTATATGATAATATACTCAAACCGATTAGCTTTTCGGTTTTTTAGGCGATGTTAATTTAATTCATAATAAGGCAAAAAAATGAGTTGTAACTGGTTACTACGATTTTTTTTAACGCAGTTATGGATTAAATTAACAAGAATAAAACCCGTAAAGCTATTTGGTTTGAGTAAATACGCAATAAGTGGACTTGGAGCAGACAAAAGAGTATTTAAGTTTTTAAAACTTCAGCACGAATTAATTCCTTTGGAATGGATTCCTACCAAAAACAAAGAATCGATTATTACTTACGCAAAACGAATGATTGCATATTATGAAATTGATAGCAAGAGTGATTTTGGGATTTTAGGAGTTAGTTTTGGAGGACTCATTGCTACGGAAATGAGTAAGTTATTGAAGCCTAAATTTACCGTTTTAATTTCTTCGGTAGAAACAAGAAATGAACTCAGTAGAACAATTAAATTGTTTGGAAAGTCAAAATTATTAGAATTAATACCCCGACAATTGCTAAATCCACCTAAATTTGTATCTCATTATCTATTCGGAACGAATGAGAAACAATTGCTAAACAACATTTTAAATGACACTGATTTAGTATTTACAAAATGGGCAATAAGAGAATTAATAAATTGGAAAAATGAAGAGAGGCTTCCAAACCTAATTAAAATAGGAGGAGCTTATGATAAATTATTACCACCCAAAGGAGAAAAAATGATCATCATAAAGGGAGGAGAACATTTTATGATTGTGGATAAAGCCGAAGAAATCAGTTTAGTGATAAACAAAGAAGTCAATAAAGTAATTGTTAACTAAATCTAAACACGTTTTTAAGAATTAACTATCTTTACGCTCAATAAATGTTAGAAACACTTGAAAACATAGATCAGAGTCTGTTACTGTTAATCAATAGTCGGCACAATCCAACCTTTGATGTTGTAATGTGGTGGATTAGCGATTCTTTGTTTGGAATTCCTTTTTATATTCTGTTTTTTGGAATAGCCGTTCGTTTTTTTGGATGGAAGAAAGCTATATTCATTATTTTAGTTGGAGGCTTAGCAGTCGGTTTGGCAGACTTGTCTTCTAAATATTTGTTCAAAGAAGTGTTTTTAAGGTATAGACCATCTCACAATTTGAATTTAAAAGACCAGTTGCATTTACTACATGGTTATAGAGGAGGAATGTATGGATTTGTGTCTTCTCACGCTGCCAATATGTTTGCTATAGCATCAGTTTTAGGATTGTTTTTAGGCAAAAAACAATCTAATTTTCGTATCTCTTTTTCTTTGGGCTGGGCTTATAGCTTACAGTAGAATGTATTTGGGAGTTCATTATCCTGCCGATGTTTTTGTAGGAGGGTTATTGGGAAGTTTAATTGGAGTAACTTTGTATAAAATTTCAAACAAGGCAATTTTAGGATGAATATTATATTAGCTATATTTTTTGGAGGAGGACTGGGAAGTGTTGCTCGATATGGAGTTTCTAAATACGTATCTTCTCTCTGGAATGGAACGTTTCCTTTGGGAACACTCATCGTAAATCTATTGAGCTGTTTGGTTATGGGATTGGCAATTAGCTATTTTTATGATAAAACAAGTTCTACCGAATTAAAGGCAATGATTTTGATTGGGTTTTGTGGTGGCTTTAGTACTTTTTCTACTTTTAGCAACGAGACTTTTTCGTTGTTACAAAATGGTAATTATTTTATAGCAGGTTTAAATATTGTCGTAAGTGTTGTGTTTTGTATGGCTGTATTGATGATGACACAAACTTCTATAAACAATTAAATCGAATTAAAAAACCTTGCTTAAATAAAGTTCTAGAATGAAAAAGATTATTCAATTATTAATGTTAGCATTAGCATTGGTTTCTTGTAAGTCAGAAACAGAAACAATAACAAATTCTGTTGCCAAATTAGATATACTCAATGCAAATCTCTTTTATTCGTTTTTTCTTATTATTTTTATTTGAACTTATGAGCTCCTTTCAGTCGGTTCGGGAAATTTGAAGAATTTATTTTTTTCAAGACTTAGGCGTAAAATCTTGTTCTAACTGGTTACAACAAGATTTTACAACGACAGTATTGGGAAAAAGAAAAGATTCAAAAAACCGTAAAGCTATTTGTTTTGAGTACATATTATTTAGTAGTGTTCTGGAATCAAACGAAGTATAGTTTTCCTAGAAGAAGAGGGGGAAGGAGGATTGGATATTTAGACTGAAGGAAATATTCTCATTTTTTTGATTTCATATCATTTACTCAAAATCTTCATAAAGTAAATATTCTTTTCGCATCGTTTTATAATTATTCAACTCTTTTTTCCAAGAGTTTCGAATGTGTTCAACCGTTTTTCCGTCAACAATCATTTGCTTTATCGCTTTGTTTCCCGTTAGTAAATTGAAAAATCCATTTTTTAAGAAAAACTCATTTTTATTGCTCGACTGATGATACATACTCACGAGCCAATGTAAATATAGTTCGCCAACTTCGGGCATAAAATTTGCTCCAAAAGTAGTTAAATCATAACCGTTGCAAACCTTGTTTTCGTGCTTGGGATGTTTCGCTCCAAAGGTCGGTTTGGGAGTGAAATTAAATTTGTTTTAGAAATATACGGAGAACCAAACAGTTGAAAAGGTGTTTCAGTACCTCTTCCCACACTTACATTTGTCCCTTCAAAAAGACAAAGAGAAGGGTATAAATAAATGCTTTCCATGTTGGGTAAATTTGGAGAAGGAGCAATAGGAAGTTGATATTTGTCTTTGTGCGAATAGTTTTTGCATTCGATAATTGTGAGATCACATTGAACCGAATTTTTTAACCAATTTTCGCCATTTATCATTTTTGCGTACTCGCCAATTGTCATGCCATGTACAATTGGAACAGGATGCATTCCCACAAAAGATTTTTGCGCAGAATTTAGAATAGGACCATCAACATAAAAACCGTTTGGGTTTGGACGATCCAAAATAAGTAATGGTATATCGTTTTCGGCACAAGCTTCCATCACATAATGCATGGTGCTGATATAAGTATAAAAGCGAGCCCCAACATCTTGAATGTCAAAAATCACTAAGTCAATTCCAACCAATTTTTCGGGGCTTGGTTTTCTGTTTTTACGACCATAAAGCGACAGAATTGGAATCCCTGTTTTTTTATCTTTACCGTCGGCTACTTTTTCTCCAGCATCGGCAGTTCCTCTAAATCCGTGCTCAGGAGCAAAAACTTTTTCGATTGTGATGCCTAACTTCAACAACGAATCGACCAAATGAACCGTTCCTATGGTGCTCGTTTGATTGGCAACCACAGCTATTTTTTTTCCTTCTAATAAGGATAGGTATTTTTCTGTTTGGTTGGCTCCAGTCGTAATTTGTCCAAATAAACTGAAATTTAAAAGGACTAAAATTATGCTATAAATATATTTCATATTGATTCTTAAGGTCTATTTGTTTGGGCGATTTAACATGCTATCCACTTGTAGTTTTTGTTTTTTAACTAAGTACACTAACCCAAAAAGGAGCTTCTAAAGTCGCTCTTTTTGGCTAAGTTTTACTAAGCTAAAAAACAAAAAGCTATCGCTGCTATCACTATCGCTAATAAAATTAGTACTAACTAACAACAAAGTAACTATAATTTGAGTATTTTTGATGCAAAATAAATAAAAGGATTTGAATACAGAGTTATACATAGCAAAAAGGATGCTAGAAAATGGAGCGAAAGGGAAGAAAATCTCTAAACCCATTATCTTTTTAGCAATTGCAGGAATCACTTTGGGAATTGCCGTTATGATTCTGTCTATTTCCATTGCATCAGGATTTCAAAAAGAAGTACGAAACAAAATTGTAGGCTTTGGCTCTCATGTTCAAATTTCGGGTTCTTACAACAATGTTTCTTACGAATCTAGCCAGCTTCTAGTTTCTGAAGTTGATACAGCAGACCTTAGTAAAAATAAGGCAATAAAAAATGTGCAAATTTTTGCTTACAAACCTGCAATAATGCAAGCAAAAGAAAGTAAAACTGAAAACCAAGAAGGAAAAGCAATTAGAGATATAAAAGGGGTCGTTTTTAAAGGGATTGGTAAAGACTTTGATACTCGTTTTTTCAAAAAACACTTAAAACAAGGAAGTATACCAATATATGAAGATCATAAAATAAATGACAGCATTCTTATATCTAAATTTATAGCCGACAAATTAAGACTAACAGTAGGCGATAAAGCTTCTATCTTTTTCATCAAAAAAACAGGACCCAAACAACGTAACTTAATTGTGTCAGGAATTTACGAAACAGGATTGGAAGATTTTGACAAACAGTTTTGTTTTATAGACATCAACCAAATTCGAAAATTGAACCAATGGGGAATTTCTACCTATTTGAAAGTAAACCCCGAATGCGAGCACGGTTTTCCAATTATAGAAGCTGCCGCTTTTGGAGGAAACAAAAACTACAGATACAGCTGGAACAACAACGAATACGAATTGAATTACAAGCAAATTCTTTGCCCAATAAAAGACACCGTTATACAAGTTGTGGTTAGCGATTTTATGTCCAACGGATATTTAGAGTCACTAGAGCAAATGTCTGTTCCAGATACTGCGTGGTTGACCATAAAGGTAAAAGAGCGTAAAAATATCCCTTGCAATTGTACTGAATCAACCACCGATTTACAAGCAGATTATATTAATGATAGTACGACTCGTTTTATTTTTAACGGAACTAGTTTTACCACAACATTAAAAACAAGTGGAGGTTCTTCCAAGTATTATAGTGGAGGGATTGAAATTTTATTGAAAGAATTTGAACAACTCGAACAAGGAGAGAAAATAGTAGAAGGCTATGTCGGTCCTCAATTTAACGTTACTACAATTGTATCACAGAATGAAGAGATTTTTAATTGGTTAGAAATGTTAGACATGAACGTTTACATTATTATAGGACTTATGATTTTGGTTGCTATTATAAACATGACATCAGCCTTGATGGTACTTATACTCGAAAAAACACAAATGATTGGAATTCTAAAAGCTCTTGGAGCAACAAATTGGAGTGTCAGAAAGATATTTATTTACAACGGAGCTTATTTAATTTTAAAAGGAATGCTCTACGGAAACTTATTGGCGCTGACTGTTATATTTTTACAGAAGTACTTTCACATTATAAAATTATCTCAAGAAAACTATTTTGTAAGCGTAGTTCCTATGGATATTCCAATTCCTGCACTTCTTGCAGTTAATCTTGGAGCGTTTTTGGTTTGTTACCTCGCTTTGGTTTTACCGTCTTATATTGTAACTAAAATCACTCCGGTTAAAGCGATTAAATTTGATTGAGAACTAAAAATAAAAACCTGATTTCATCGAAATTATAGGAGTGATTTTTGAATACGCTTTATGTACTTCAATATACTTTTTCTCAAAGTAAATAGGGGCAAGTTCTACTTCTTCAAAAGTATTAATTTTAATTGCTTTATATTGAATGCCAGCTGATAGTTCTAAAAAATATTTTTCTAATTGAATTAAGTTAACTCCTCCTTTAAATATATAATCTATCGTGTTTTTTGAGGCTTCTAAATTTTCTCTCTTGAAGTTATAATTGTCTTCAGAAATCATCTTATATTTATGTGTTCCAATTTGAGGCATTATAAAAAAATGGAAGTCACTAACGTTATAAATGTAAAATTTACTACCAATGCTTAGAACAGGTGTTAAAGCCTCTCTAGCGAATTCAAAGTGATCACCAAAATCTTTATAAACTGGATTGAAAACCCCTCCAAAAGCTTTTCCAATTCCTACTTCTATACTAATTTTTTTTACTATTCTTTTTTCTGCAAAAAGGCTAATGTCTGTTCCATTATCAAAATTGAAATTAAAAACGGAAACGGATAAAAGGTATCTGAAATCAAAAAATATCATCGTCGTCAATAGATTCAAAATTACTCTGCCCAACAGTTACGACTGATGTAGTACTATCTTGAGCGTTTGTTAAAGTTAAAAAAAAGAAAACTTATTAGGAGATAAAAATACTTCATATTTGTCTATATTTGTAAAATGCAAAGATATATAATAATTAAAAAAAAATGGAACTTACTATTTGTTCTTTTATTAATAGTGAACCTTGTGTTTTCTCAGGAGGTCAATATATTCATAGGAGGGGGATATACAGATATTAGAAAGACAGGAAGCTTGATTGGTCTTTATCAAGGAGATTCTTCATCATTTAAATTGTGTCACGCTCCGTACAAGAAAAAAGTGAGTGAAAACATTTATGATTCTATTTTAAATAATAGAATAAATAATACAATAGATGTTTCAAAAGAAGAGAAATTTCTTAATTCAATTGTTTTTAAGGGCAATCATTACATCTTCTTTTATAAAACAAATAAAACTAGTAGTTCTTTATATTATAAAAGATTAGATAGAGATGGTCTCTTAGAAAACTCGAGACACGTGATTGATGAATACGAATTGGAGGAAGGTAAAAGAAAAATAATTAATGCGCCTTATAGTTTGCAATTGTCAGAGGATAAAAATAGCCTTCTTATCTATCAAACGACTAGTAGTTCTTCAAAAGAGAATAAAGATCAAACATACAGAGTTTTTTTGTTTGATTCTAATATGAAAAAAGTTCTGTCGGTAAAAAGAACTTATCCTGTTTATTATGGCGGTAACCAGATACCTCCTAAAACTCTAAATATAAGGAAATTCTTTGTTGAAGGGAGTAGTATTTACTTTTTGTATTATGTTTATTATCATACAAAAAGAAGTAGTAGTCTATATTGGTGTGACGTTGTAAATGGAACAAAAAAAGAAATAAGTTTAACAGATGATAAGTTTATAACAGATACAAAAGTCATAAAAGATGTAAATAACAAGTTGACATTATTTGGTATTTATACTAATAAGAAAGACAAACCTTTTTATGCTAGAGGTATATTTTTAGTTGACCTCGATTCTTCAACTCCAAAATATGTTCCTTTTTCAGAAGAGGATGTGAAATCTTTTAAATTTCCTGGAGGTGCTGTTATGGGAAAACAAATGAAATTGTTTAGAATTAATGATATTTCATATACAAAAGATGGAGGGTTTGTATTGATGTTTCAAAACGTTTTTGAACGATTTTCTGGAGGTGTAGTTGTAGCTCCTATGACTGGAGGTTCTGCTGCTTCGCCTAATTTTAGCAGTGGTAATACAGGAGGGGCAGGTTATTCTAATCCTTATAGCTTTGGGTTTCCTTCTATAGACTATGGTTTTGGATCTGTAGGGGCAACTTTGTATCATTTAGATTTTGCCGTTATAAAAGTCTCGCCAAATAACGATTTAGAATGGTTTCGACATGTTAAAGATCGAAAATATCATGTTGATTACGCAGGGAGTGTTTTTTATTATAATGAGAAATCGGATAAAACATTTATTGTTTATAATAAAACAAGTAAAATGCTAAAACCTCTGAGTCTAAATGTTTTGTCATTTAATAATAATGGAGAATTTTCGGATAAAATATTATTTAGTTATAAAAGCATAAACTCATTATTAAAATTTAGTTACCAAAAGAAAATCTCTGATAATTCATTTATAGTTCCAGGTTTTAGAATAGGTAAAGAGTCATACTTTAAATTGATTAAGATTAGTTTTAATTAATGTGGTTATTTATACAAGCCAAATAGCTTTACGGGGTTTATTCGTGATAATTTAATCACATAACTGCTTAAAAAAAAATCGTAGTAACCAGTTATAACCCCGTTTTTCACTCACAAATTTCTATTTTTTTAACTTGTATTCGTGAGAAATCGATAAGTTTGCCTTGTTATGAATTAAATTAACAACGCCTAAAAAAAACCGATCCGACTGAAAGGAACTCATAAGTTCAAATGAAAAAAATAAGAACAAACGAATAAAAGGGATTCGGTTTGAGTATATGTCAGCGCTTTAATTTTTTAATTCTAAAATATTACCTCAATAAACTAAAATGTCCATTATACTCTTGTGGTTTTCCTTTAGAATCTGTTAGAGAAACCTTGTAAATATATGTATCCTCTGGAGCTGGACTTCCTTTGTAGGTTCCGTCCCAACCGACAAATTGATCGGTATAAAAAATCAAAAGCCCCCAACGGTCAAAAACACTAAACGAAAATCCTTTTTCCTCTATTGCAAATCCTTTTACAAAAAACACGTCATTCACACCGTCATTGTTTGGCGTAAATGCTGAAGGAACATAGACATTTAAAACAGGATTAATTCGTATCAATGTATCCATGGAATCTTTACATCCAAAGTCGGTCGTTGCAATTAAACTAGAAACATAACTTCCTGTATCAGCAAAAATATGCTGTTCTTCAAAAACTGTACTTTCTTCTCCGTCTCCATAACTCCAATTGTAAGTTTCCCCTCCTTCCGATAGATTAGTGTAATCAATATCAGAAAAATACATATTTGTTTCCATGGGATTAGCTTCAAAAACAGCTAAAGGGTTTGGGTGTATTGTTATGTAATCATTTTCAAGAATAGTATCTTTACAGCCTAAGTCATTGGTTACAATTAGTCGAACATCAAAAATATCATCAATTGTATGAGATATATTATCTAAACAAATGGTAGGAACCTCCTCTGTGAAAACTTGTCCATTTCCAAAAATCCAAAAATAACTATTTATTGATGTAGCATTAGAAATTGAGTTGTCTGAAAAATCGATACATAAACCTGAACACCCTTCTGGAGTTGTAGCTGTAAATTTAGCTTCTGGCTTTTCATAAACTTGCGCTTGTGCTATCACCTCATCTGTACATCCATGATTAGAGGTCACTTCTAGTGTTACATCATAAATTCCTGCTGTTTGATAATTATACATAGGAATTAAACTTGTCGAAGTTCCAATTCCATCTCCAAAATCCCAATTGTATGTATCGATAGTTCCGCCTTGAACCGTTGACATATTTATAAAATTAGTTGCACCTGCATTTACACAAGTAGAAGTTGCTACAAACTGAGCATCTGGAATAGGGTAAACATAGATGTTTTGAAATACTGTATCATCGACACATCCATTTGACGTAGAGGAAATTAATGTAACGTTATAATATCCCGAAGCAGTATAAGTATGTACGCCATTTTCTGTACTTTCAAGCGCTGATCCATCTCCATAGCTCCAAATCCAGCTGTTGTAGTTTATGTGAGTGAAATCAGCAACCGATGT
>LBBO01000215.1_pt6 | contig 9704 bp, 10 predicted proteins | sample 329191 | NCBI WGS metagenome assembly LBBO01 (sample SAMN03174413, study PRJNA266758) | hydrothermal vent metagenome | biome: marine hydrothermal vent; feature: marine hydrothermal vent chimney; material: microbial mat material; isolation source: microbial mat from marine hydrothermal vent chimney...
CAACAAATGAAAGAATTATAAATTTGACTGGTTTTCTTTCTAAAGCTCCGTGCCATCCTTCGTTTGCAAATCTAGATTTCTTATCCAATGGTGCTGCTTCTGCCGCTTCATCTGCAGTAAATGTTCCTATTTTAGTTGTTTTAAATAAGTTGTATGTTCCTATAATTGCTCCCGTTAAATATAAAGTCCCACCCAATACTCTCATTTGGTAATAAGGAGAAAGAAAAGTAACGGTATCTATAAACTCATGCGTTAAAGTTCCATCTGGATTAAATTCTTGCCACATTAAACCTTGCATAAATCCAGCCCAATATAAAGGCAGTGTCCAAAACAAAATACCTACTGTTGCAATCCAAAAGTGAACATTTGCTAATTTTTTTGTAATATAATTCTGTTTTCCACATTTTAGGGAACAACCAATACATCATACCAAAAGTTAACATCCCATTCCAACCTAACCCACCTACGTGAACGTGAGCAATTGTCCAGTCTGTAAAGTGAGAGATAATGTTTACATTTTTTAAAGATAATAATGGACCTTCAAATGTTGACATCCCATAAGCTGTTATTGCTACTACCATAAACTTAAGAACAGCGTCATCTCTAACTTTATCCCAAGCACCTCTCAGTGTCAATAATCCATTAAGCATTCCACCCCAAGATGGAGCAATTAGCATTACAGAAAATACAGTCCCTAGAGATTGTGCCCATTCTGGTAAAGAAGTATATAACAAATGGTGAGGTCCTGCCCAAATATATAAGAATATTAAAGCCCAAAAGTGAATAATAGATAATCGATAAGAATATACTGGTCTATTTGCCGCCTTAGGAACAAAGTAATACATTAAACCTAAATAAGGTGTTGTTAAGAAAAAAGCTACAGCATTGTGTCCATACCACCATTGCACTAATGCATCTTGCACCCCTGAATACACAGAGTAACTTTTCATAAACGACACTGGTAATTCTAATGAATTGAAAATATGTAACATTGCAACAGTTATAAACGTAGCAATGTAAAACCAAATTGCTACGTACATGTGCTGAACTCTTCTAATTACAATTGTCCAAATCATATTTACTCCAAAAGCAACCCAAACTAAAGCAATTGCGATATCAAATGGCCATTCTAATTCAGCATATTCCTTACTAGAAGTATATCCCATAGGAAGTGTAATTGCAGCTCCTAAAATAATTGCTTGCCACCCCCAAAAGTTAATATTACTTAATAAATCACTAGCCATTCTTGTTTTAAGTAATCGCTGTAATGAGTAGTAAACTCCTGTAAAAATACCATTTCCTACAAAGGCAAAAATAGCTGCATTTGTGTGCAATGGACGAATACGTCCAAATGCTAGAATTTTAAAGTTCAGGTATTCATTAAAGAAATCGGGGTAAGCTAACCAACTGGCTGCTGTTAACCCAACCGTCATCGCTGTAATCCCCCAAATTAAAGTAGCGAAGGCAAAATTCTTTACAATTTTGTTGTCGTAATTAAACTTTTCTAGTTCCATTTACTTTTTGTTTTTTATTTATTTATTTTTTCTTCTTCTATAACCTCATCTTCAAACAACATTCTTACCGATGGAGTATAATCATCTTCAAATTGCCCGCTTTTTGTTGCCCAAAAAAATGAGGCTAAAAAGAACAAAGCGATTGAAAAACTAACGCCTATTAATAAGTATATGATTTGCATAATGACATTTTAATGACAAAATTAACACTAATTATGAGTTTTACAAGCATCTATATGCTACTTTTTTTTATGATTTATGTTAGTTTTTAAGTTTTCGATAAGAATACAACCGTATTGACACTGTTGTTATTAAGACGACTGAGATAGAACTTAAAGGCATTAAAATAGCTGCCACTATAGGTGTTAATAGATTAAAAACAGCAAAAGACAGTCCAATTAAATTATAAATTAAAGAAAAGGCGTAGCTTATTTTAAGTGTTTTAATGCTATACTTTCCTAAACCTAAAAACAATGGTAGTTTATTTAAATTTCTAGCATCTAAAATACCATCGCAAGCAGGAGAAAAATTATAAACATCATCTGAAATTACAATTCCGACATCGCTTTGTTTTAGCGCTCCAGCATCATTTAATCCATCTCCTAACATCAGTACTTTACTTCCTTTTTCTTTTAATGCTTTAACATATTCTAACTTGTCTATTGGTTGTTGATTGAACAATAGCTGCTTTTCTTTTGGAAAGAATTCTTTTAAATTTTCTAATTCACTATTGTTATCTCCCGAAAGCAAATGCAATTCACAATGATTACCTAAGTCTTTTATTATGTCTAGAAATTCTTTTCGATATTCGTTTTCTACTTTATAATAACCAAGGTATGTCTCATTTTCTTTTATATGGACTTCTGACGCTAGTGAATTTGAAGCTGAAATTTCAACCCATTTTGAGGAACCTATATAATACTGATTATTTTGTACAAAACCCTTTATTCCCTTTCCTGCTACTTCTGTAAAATCAGTAAGATCTAACTTTTTTAATTCTTGTATTTTCAAGTAATTGTAAATCAAAACACTTAATGGATGCGAAGAATTTCGAACCAATGAAAAAACTGCTTGTTGTTGCTCTTTTGTTAAGTCATTTCCAACAAATGTTATTTTGGAAGTATCTCCTGTAGTAATTGTCCCTGTTTTATCAAAAACGATATCGGTAATCCTTCCCATTTGCTCAATAGCATCTGCATTTTTCAAATACAACTGATTACGTCCTGCAGCTCTTAAGGCATTCCCAAAAGTAAAAGGAATAGAAAGTGCCAATGCGCAAGGGCAAGCAACAATTAACACAGCAGTTACTATATTTACAACATTAGAAACATCGATATAAGCCCAAATAGCACCTGTTACAAATGCTACTATTATAATTATAAAAATAAAAACTTGACTCAAACGATCTGTCAACTCTTTAAGCGAACCAGAATCTTCTTCTTTATCAAAAGCTTTTTGATTCCATAGTTGTGTTAAATAACTCTGCTCTACTTTCTTTTGTATTTTAAGCTCTATTGCATCTCCGATTTGTTTCCCTCCAGCGAAAATTTCCTCCCCTTTAAATTTCACGACAGGCTTTGATTCACCTGTTACAAAACTGTAATCTATTCTTGCTTTTTCTGATTTCAAAATTGCATCTGCGGGTATTATTTCTTCATTTTTTATTAAAATAACATCTCCTTCATCTATCTTATTTAGAGGTATTACCTCCTCTTTACCAGCTTTAATTTTAGTTACTGCCAAAGGAAAATAAGATTTATAATCTCGTTCAAAAGACAAAGCTTGATACGTTTTATCTTGAAAAAGTTTCCCTACTAGTAAAAACAATACAAATCCCGCAAAGGAATCCATATAGCCAGGTCCGTTGTAATTTAAAATATCGTAGATACTTCTAGCATAAAGCACAAATATACCTAAGGTAATAGGCACGTCTAAATTTAGCGTTTTAGCTCTCAACGCTTTGTAGGCTGACACCCAATAATCTTTGGCAGAGTACAATATGATAGGAATAGAAAACGCTAAAATAGCCCAAGAAAAAAAAGCTCTAAATTCTAAGTAAGAATTATCGAAGTTTAAATATTCGGGAAAACTAAAAAGCATTATATTACTAAAGCAAAAAAAGGCTATTCCTAGTTTATAGAACACCTCTTTGGAAGTCGTTTCCTGCTTATTTTCGTCACCTCCACTAAATTTTGGAGGATATCCAATTTTATCGAGTAACATTGCTAACTCTTCAAATGTTATGGCTAAAACATTAAATGTAACAGAAGCTTCTTTCTTTACAAAATTGACTTCCGATGCGATAACACCGTTATTGAGTTTATGCAAATTTTCTAACAACCAAATACAAGAACTGCAATGAATTTCTGGTAAAAACAATCTAACTTTTCGAATATCTCCTTCTCTAAAGTCAAAAAAAATATTTGCAATCTCGGGAAGGTTTAGGTATTTATATTTATCAGAATTTGAAAATGAAGGCTTTATCCCTGGAGATTTTTCTAATTCGTAATAGTTATCGAGATTAGTTGTGTTTATTATTTCATAAACAGTTTTACAACCATTACAACAGAAATATTTTTCTTCCAAATGAATTGGTTCTTTACCACAATTATCACCGCAGTGAAAACATTTTGAATCTAAATTTGTGCTATCCAATTTTCTAGTTATTAATTACAACTACAAAATTACGAATATTTTTAAAACCCGTAGGTAAATCCAACACGATAAATAACTGGAATGTTGTTTGGTCCAAAAAGATAGTTATAACGGTAAGGAGAATTTATGTCATCAATCACATCATAAAGTAGGTATATATTTATATTAACCCCTCCCAACACCTCACTTCTATACCCACCTCCTAACAGTAATGAATTACTTAAAACTCGGTCTTTGTATCTTTGGCTATTTGGATCTACATTTTCTACATTTAGAATTTGATACTCAACTAAAGCTGCCAAATTATCTGAGATTTTGTACTGAGAAAAAACACCCCCTCCATAATATTTATAAGTCGAATATGAATTGACACTTTTATTTACAGGACCAATATAAACGTACTTAGAGCTAACTCCTACAGAAAACTGTTCATTTATTTTATACCCTAACAGTGGAGATACTTCCAAATACATTAAGCCTCCAGAAATACTAAAGCCAAAGTTACCGCCAGTATAAAGGTGTTCTTTTAGAGAATATGGAGGCTTTTTAGGCGAAGAATCAACATATTCATCGCTTCCCTCTGTTTGACTATAGGAAATACTACTCATAGATAATAAAAAGAGGAATATAAGATATTTCATAAGCTTATTGAAAATAAATTCAAGAGTTAAGCCTTTGTATTTCAGACTAGAAATACAAAGGCTTAGTTCAATTACTTAACGATTAGTTTTTTAAGAATATTGTTTCCTTCACTATTTATTTTCACAAAATAAACACCTTTTTCATAACCTGATGTATTGATGCTAAATTTATTATTCCCGACCAATAGACTTCCGTTATGAATTTCTGTTATTTTTTTACCGATGATATCAAATAAATCAATGGTTACATTATTCAGCTCTTTGTCCGTATTAAAGCTTAATGTTGTCTCCCCTTCTGTTGGATTTGGATAGATGTTTAGGTTTTCTAAAAATTTGTTTTCTTTTATTGTTACAGGTCCATTTATATTAATATCATCAACATATAAATTATTACCTCCATCACTTTCGAATACAAATTTAATTCTAAATTTACTGTTTAAATAACTCCCTAAACTCCCACTACTAATTGTAGCTGTTTTCCACTGAGAAGCTGTTGGAACAAAATTACCGTTTGTATTTGGTGCTGTTGTAAAAGTAGATCCACTCAGTTGTTTTTTAGTGACCCAAGTTACTCCACAGTTTTTAGAAACCATTACTTTTAATTTATCATTATTCCCTGAGTTTCGTTTAGCAAAAGCGTATCTAAAATTAATAGATGCAGATATGTTTAAATCTAACGTTATTGTTGTGCTTTCTAGGGTTATTTTACTTCCTGCTCTATTAGCAGAATTATTAACCATTGCACTTTTTGCTTCCTGAAGCTGAAGTTGCATTTGTGATTGACCACGCAAAATTTGGCTCCGAATCATTAATAAACCATTTATTTGAAGGAAAAACAGAAACGAACTCAAAACCCTTCTTGAATTGGAGCAATACCAGTATTTGGTAAAACCTTAATGTATTGAGTTCGAGATCTAGTAACACTACTACCTCCGCCCGAAACAGTTAATACAACATTATATGCCCCTGCTGTAGAATAAGTAACAGTTGGATTTTGAGCTGTAGATGTAGCTGGACTTCCCCCTGGAAATGACCAACTCCAACTAGAAGGAGAATGATAAGACATGTCCACAAAGTCAATTTGCCCACCTTCGCATATAACCGGTCTTTCTGTAGAAAAGTCGGCTTCACAAATTGGGGGGTTATTTGTTCCTGTTGCGTTTAGGTTTGAATTTTTCCATTAAATTATTTCTCCCTGCAACAGAAGATTGTAATGCTGCTCTCATTCTTGAACGTTGCCCTGATGTAAACATTTTAGAACAATAAGAATAATCCATGTAATTTTCTACATTTGCCAATACACCACAACTAGACTCTGACAAGTTACACGATGTAACTCCTTTTGTGTTCGGAGTATCTGCAACACCATCATCATCATTACAACTATTTTGATTTCCAGGGTTATTATTAGGACCCCAGGTATGACTAAGATTTAACCAATGTCCTACTTCATGAGTTAATGTTCTACTTGTAAATACATTGCTCGTTCCTGTTGAACCAACATAAGTTGACAATACAAATATTCCATTAAAGAACATACTTCCTCCACTAAAATTCGGATTAAAAGTATAACCTGCAGCACCTCCAATCTCTTTACAAATGTAAACATTTAAATATTTACTAGGATTCCATTGCCCTTGATAAACATCATTGCCTGCAACAATTGCATCTACCTGATCCTGCCCTCCAAAGTTACCTCCAGGAGCAATTGTTAATGGAGATTGAGTATGAGTAATACCGCTAAAACATTGCCCATTTGGAGCAATTGCAGCTAAAACAAATTCTATTTCAATATCTGACGGCATTCCTTGAAAAGTTGAAATGACGTTATTGGCATCTGCATTTTGTTTTCTGAAATCTCTATTTAAAATAAATAAAGCATCTAATATTTGAGTTCTACTAATTTTTTCACTCCCTCCGTTGTGCAATACGTGAAAAACAATAGGGACCTTATATACAGTTCCAGCTTTGTTTTGTGCTTGAGATTGCAATGCTAATTCTTCAGCTTCTAATTGACTTTGAGAAGCTATTCTTTGCTGAACAAAAGATGGGCCTTCCATCAATTTTTCTAACTTCTTATGCGTGGCGCAATATTCTACGTTTTCACCATCCCTAGCATTTGAAGCATCGAAATGATTGTGGATCTGATTTTGCGAAAAAAAGCTAGCAGTAATTAATAAAGCAGCTCCAGTTAAGATTGTTTTTAACATTGAAAATAAGTTTTAGGTTTACAATATACTAAAATATACTCAAAACAAATAGCTTTTATTCGTTTGTTTTTATTTGAACTTATGAGCTCCTTTCAGTCGGTTCGGTTTTTTGAATCTTTCTTTTCTCCAACACTGTCGTTGTAAAACATTGTAGTAAGCAGTTACAACAAGATTTTACGCCTAAGTCTTGAAAAAAAACAAATTCTTCAAATTTCCCGAAAAACTATCTGCATTGAGTATAGACTGTAAGTCTGACGTAAAAACTCAAATTACTGACAGAACAAGCTTGAAATCATTTGATTTTTAAAACAATTATCTAGTTATAACACTAAAATAAAAAAGGAGCTAACAGTTAATTGCTAGCCCCTTTTATCATTCAAGTACATTAGTACAACGTAGTGAAAACTTACTTAAAACTCCAATCATATTTATCTAATCCCTCAACACAATGCTGTAATAAATCTATACTGTTTCTAATGTCCTCTTTATGCGCCATTTCTATAACTTGATGAATGTGACGAGTCGGTATTGAAATTGCTCCTGCAATAGAACCACCTGCGGTCATTTGCTGTATAGCCATTGTGTCCGTTCCTCCTGCAGTAAGAATTTCTGGTTGCCATTTTATATTATTCTTGTCGGCAGTTTCTTTCATAAAAGCCACCATTCTATAATCACAAATTGTACGAGAATCCATTATTTTTATTCCTGTTCCTGCACCTAAACTTGTTACTTTTTCGTGTCCTGCAGCTCCAGGAACATCAAATGCAATGGTTGTATCTAATCCAAATCCAAAATCGGGTTGGATTTGTTGTGCTGCAACAGAAGCACCTCTTATCCCTACTTCTTCTTGCACAGTAAACACTCCATAAGTATCGTAAGCAGGAGTACCTCCTTGTCTAAACATCTCGATAAGAATAAAAACTGCTACACGATTATCAATCGATTTAGCATTTACACAATCGCCCATTTCTATCAATTCTCTTTGACGAGTAATCGGATCTCCAACCGAAACGTATTTTTCAACCTCAGATTTTGACATTCCTAAATCGATAAAATAATCGGTTGTCTTGGGAACTTTATTGCGTTCTTCGGGAGTCATTACATGAATAGGCTTAGAACCCATAACGCCTATTAAATCTTTTTTACCTTGTATAATTACACGTTGTGCCGTTAATGTTTTTGGGTCAAAACCTCCCAATGTATGAAAACGAACAAAACCTTCGTCATCTATATGAGTAACAATAAATCCAATCTCGTCCATGTGTGCCCCAATCATCACTTTTTTAGAAGAGTCTTTTCCTTTTTTCAATGCGATTACATTCCCCATATTATCTACCGAAACGCTATCTACAAGTGGGGTTACCTCTCTCAAAACGATTTCTCTAATTCTTTGTTCGAAGCCAGATGTTCCAGCTACTTCACAAACTTCTGCTAACAATTTTACATCAATCATGTGCTTTATTTATTTTTAGTTTTTCTGTTTTAGTAAATCAAAGTTAAACATAAATTTTCTTATTATTTGGAATTAAGATTGATTTAAAATCCTTAATTTTGTGGTATGGAATTTATAACTCAAGTGTTTTTAGAAATATGGAAGATGTTTTTAGAAATGTCTCCTTATTTACTATTAGGTTTTGCTTTTGCTGGAATATTACATGTCTTAATTCCAAAAGAAGTAATAACCAAACAAATTGGAAAGAAGAATATATGGTCAACTATAAAAGCTACTATATTGGGTGTTCCGCTTCCGCTGTGCTCTTGTGGAGTTATTCCAACAGGAGTTTCTTTCTATAAGAATGGAGCAAGCAAAGGGGCTACCAATGCTTTTTTGATTTCGACTCCACAAACAGGAGTTGACTCTATTTTAATTACCTCTTCACTTATGAATTGGCCTTGGGCAATTGCCCGACCTATAATTGCTTTGATTACCGGGATTTTTGGCGGTTATTTAACCGATAAAATGGACACCGAAGAAAATGAAACCCTTGAAGAGGTAGCGTCTTGTGGAGATTGTTCAATAACAGAAAAAAAGCATTGGTTAATTGAAATCTTTAATTATGCTTTCCTTGAGTTTTTGCCTGATATTTCGAGGCAATTGGTTGTTGGTATTCTAATCGCTGTTGCAATTACAATGTTTATTCCTCCGTCGGTATTTTCTAACTATTTGACCAATCCGATTTTCAACATGTTCCTTATATTGGTTGCTTCTATACCTTTGTATGTTTGCGCTACTGGCTCTGTTCCTATTGCATCTTCCTTGTTAATTTTGGGCGTTTCACCAGGTGCTGTTTTAGTTTTTTTAATGGCTGGACCTGCTACCAATGCCGCTACAATTTCGGTGCTTTGGAAATCGTTGGGCAAGAAGGCAACAATGGCTTATTTAATTTCAATTATTGGAGGTGCTTTATTTTTTGGCTTGCTGATTGACTATGTCTTACCTACAGAATGGTTTCTAATTTCGGAAACAGCAAATACTCATATCCATGGAGAAAGTAGTTCTTGGATCGCAATAATTAGCGCAGTTACATTAATTGGGTTAATTTTGTATGTAGAATATCATAAAATAGTACCTAAACAAATCATAATTATAGGAAAATAGTAACACTTAATATCGTAGATGGAAATGACTTGTAACCACTGACAAGAATTACGGTAGAAACAAACCTTAGTAAAAGTAAGACAAC
>LBBO01000002.1_pt6 | contig 9681 bp, 10 predicted proteins | sample 329191 | NCBI WGS metagenome assembly LBBO01 (sample SAMN03174413, study PRJNA266758) | hydrothermal vent metagenome | biome: marine hydrothermal vent; feature: marine hydrothermal vent chimney; material: microbial mat material; isolation source: microbial mat from marine hydrothermal vent chimney...
GCAATAGAGAGGTTTTTTAACAATGCCGATCTGTGAGCAGAAGTTCTGCTTAGTTTACGGTATCCATGCTTATGTCTCATATATGTTCCTTAGTAAGAGCTACTCTTTTAGTTGCTCAATTTTCTTAACAAGATTAACTCTTGTATTGTCTGCTAGTTCAAAGTCTTCACCATAACCAAGATTTTCTAAACAATCAGCAATCTCATCTAACGATTTTTTACCAAGATTTTTAATGTTTTTAATCTCTGTAGTGGTCATAAGTACCAACTCCCCAACAACTTTCATTCCTGCACGATCAAGTGAGTTAAATGAACGCGCACTTAAACCTAATGATTCAATCGGTTCAAGGTATGCTCTCACTTCACTGTCATCATTATTACGTTTAATAGGTGCTGCATTGATTTCTACATCAAGAACGCCATTAAATACAGAAAGTTGTTTATACATTGTCTCTAAAGCATTAGTAAATGCATCAACTGGTGATACTTGACCATCTGTCTCAATGTCAAAAACAATCTTCTCATAGTTAGGATTGTCCTCAACCAAAACATTTTGAATGTCATAGTTTGCTTTTTTCACCGGAGTAAAGAAAGCATCTAAAGCAATAGTATCAGAGGCTACATCATCTCTAAGGTCTTCACTCTGTACATATCCTAAACCTTGTGCGATAACCACAGAAAAGTTAAGAACTGCATCTTCATTAAGTGTCGCTAAGAATGCTTCAGGGTTAACAATTTCTACATCATCATTAACCAAATCAGCTGCAGTAATCTCTCTTTGTCCTGAAAAGCTATAAGAAACTTCTAATTTCTCAACACCCTCTTGAAGTTTGAAACGAATGTTTTTAAGATTGATAATAAATACAGCAACATCTTCATGCATTCCACGTACGCTATCAAACTCATGTGCTGCACCCTCTATCTTAATAGATATTGGTGCAAATCCAACAGAAGAACCTAAAATAAGTCTTCTCAATGGATGAGCAAGAGTAATAGCATAACCACTTTCAAAAGGGTAGGCAATAACTTCAGATCTATTTTCACCAAGTTCATTCACTTCAACATTGGTTGGAAGTGATGGAGCTACTTTAATTTTTTTCATTCTTTGCCTTTTTTAACTAATACTTACTATTTTGAGTAAAGCTCAACGATTAATCTCTCTTCAACTGGAATTGAAATTTCATCTCTGTTTGGAATTCTTGTGAATATACCAAAAAGTTTTGCTTGTTCAACATCAACCCATTCAACCATACCAGTTTGGTTGGTTAACTCCATTGCTCTCACAACTTGAGGGTTTACTTTGCTTTTTTCTCTGATCTCAATTTTTTGACCAGGCTTAACTCTATAAGAAGGAATATCAACTCTTTTACCATCAACAAGAATATGTCCGTGGTTTGTAAGTTGTCTTGCAAATCTTCTAGTGGTTGCAAAACCCATTCTGTAAACTACGTTATCAAGTCGTTGCTCAAGAAGTTGAATAAGGAGTGAACCTGTATTTCCATCTTGTCTTTTAGCTTCAGCAAAAAGTGATCTAAACTGCTTTTCACTTACACCGTACATAAATTTAGCTTTTTGCTTCTCTTGAAGCTGCTCACCATATTCACTTAATTTTGTTCTTCTTTGACCATGTTGCCCTGGTGGGTATGGTCTCTTTTCTAAAGCTGATTTACCTGCAAGTCTTCTCTCACCTTTTAAGCCGAGATCAACACCAAGTCTTCGCTCTAGTTTTTCAACTGGACCTCTATATCTTGCCATTTATTATACCTTTAATTATTCTATTAAATAAAAATTCAATCACCAGTAGTGATTAAACTCTTCTCTGCTTAGGAGGACGACAACCATTGTGAGGAAGTGGAGTAATATCTTTTAACCAAGTTACTCTAATACCTTCAGTTGCACCAATTGCTTTTACAGCTGTATCTCTACCAGAACCTGGTCCTTGAACCTTGATACCAACTTCTTTAATACCATGCTCCATTGCTTTAGTCATTGCATCTGTAACAGCTTCTGCTGCTGCGAAAGGAGTAGATTTTTTACTTCCTTTAAATCCTAATGAACCAGCAGAACTCCATGCAAGAACGTTACCCATTTCGTCAGTAACTGTAATCACTGTATTGTTAAAGGTAGCAGCTACGTAAACTACACCTTTAGCAATATTCTTTTTTGCTTTTTTCTTAGCCATTAATCACTCCTCGCTTATGCTGCGCCAACAGTTTTTCTTTTACCCTTACGAGTTCTAGCGTTTGTCTTAGTTTTTTGACCTCTACATGGTAAACCACGTCTGTGTCTAAGTCCTCTATAGGAACCCAGATCCATAAGACCTTTGATATCCATGGTTACTTTTTTTCTAAGATCACCTTCAACCATTACATTTTCTTGAATCTCGTTACGAATTAAAGCTGCTTGTGCATCTGTTAATTCAAAAATTCTTGTATTATAGTCAATACCTGTTGCATCAAGAATTTTTCTTGAAGTATGTAAACCAATACCATAGATATAAGTTAATCCGTACTCAATTCTCTTTTTTTTAGGTAAATCAACACCTGATATACGTGCCATGCTTATCCTTGTCTTTGTTTATGTTTTGGATTCTTGCAGATAATTCTTACGATACCTTTTCGCTTAACTATCTTACAATCATCACACATTTTTTTTACTGATGGTCTAACCTTCATTGGTTACTCCTGTCTGTGTTTTTTGCACCTATGTTTGCGTCATGGTTCGATGAAGACAAGCCATTATAAATATGACCCATTATCCAACCAACTCTTATATAATCAGTGCGAATTATATAAAAATTCTTCACGCAGTACTTTCCTAAACCTAGATTTAGGTCGCGAATAATAACAAAAAATATATTTTATTTTGCTTATAATTTGTATAAATTTAAATTGTTCATGAGTTTTTGTTACGAATGAAGAGGTTTATAGGTCGGATTGTCCTCTACCCGACAAATTGATTAATAGACATCTTTCAAAACATGGTGAGGCTGAAGCCATCACTTCCTAGTTTTTCAAGATATTCAGTTACAAAATGCTAAGACATACCGAACGGATTCATTCCACCCATCATACCCATAGCCTGAGATTTTTTATTGTCTTCAACCATTTTAAGTACATCATTCATGGCTGAAATAAGAAGAATTTGCAAGGACTCTTTGTCATCTAAAACAGACTCATCGATAGTAATATCAATAATCTCACCAGCACCATTGGCTATTACTTCTATCATTCCACCACCAGCTTTTGCTGTCATGCTTACTGACTTTTGTTGCTCTTCCATCTCTTTGGCTTTTGATTGGAGTTCCTCCATCATCTGCCCCATTTTACTCATATCTAAACCTTCAAACATTAATTAAGTCCTTTAAATTCTTCTGCAATGCTGTTGTCATCTTCTAAAATAACGATTTTAGGTTCAAATGCATCAGCCTCTTCTTCACTCATGGTTGCATAGGCAATAACAATAATTTTATCACCTACATGTACTTTTCGTGCTGCTGCACCATTGAGACACATCTCTTTTTTTCCTCGAACACCTGGAATAATATAGGTAGAAAAACGTTCACCATTATTAATGTTAACGATGTCTATCTTCTGCCCCACACGCATGTTGGCAGCATCAAGTAGATTTTGGTCAATTGTAATTGAACCTACATAATGTAAGTTCGCTTCAGTTACTGTCGCTCTGTGCAGTTTACTATAGAGCATGGTAATATTCATAAAGGTTTCTCCTGTTGAGATAGAGCGTTAATTTAACGCTCTATTTTTCGTATTATACCAAATTAATATTTACTGAAACTTCATTTTAGAATTTCTTTCTAATTAATCTTTCTTGCATAAAACATTCCAAACAGTCCACTTAGAAGCATCATTAGAAGTATTCCTGAAGCACCTAATGCTGGGACATTACTCGTTCGACTTGTGGTACTATCAGCTGTCGGTTTATTTTTAATATCAATTGTACCAACAGTAGACTTCTCTCCACTATTCACCAAAACCAAGTAAGATATATTGCTTGGTTCACCTACAAATCCTTCTTTTGGGGTAAAGGTAACCATGCCACTATTTTCCACGTTCCAGACTCCTTCTCCCTCTACTGTTAAACTTCTTTTATCTTCACTTAGTAGACTCTGGGGATGTTCATCCATAAACCCTTCTGGCAACATAATTTCAACCGAGTTCATATCGATATCTGTTTTCTCATTTTCTAAAATATTAATAGTAACACTTCTGTTCGTATCGCTAGATGCATTCTCTTCTATAATCTCCTGATTAATAGAGACTCTAATTGGGTTTGATACTGACCCATCACTCTTCTCTATTGTATAAAAAATGGCTGAAGGTGTGCCTGTAAAGTCTGCGAATGGGGTAAAGACAATCTTATTATCATCAACACTCCAAGTTCCTTCATTGTCTACAGTTAAAGGATCACCTGCATTCTCGGTTCCTTCTATTTTTAACGTCGCCACTTCATAAAATGCCAACTCTTCGTCCTCCAATATTTTTATAGAGATAGGCTCTCCTACTTTTTCCACTGTTGTCTTACTGTTGATTGATTGATTAACGTTGTTAATCACATTTTGAAGCTCTTGTGCTGTTGGATTATTTAAATCTACATAATAAGCATCTTCAAGAGCTTCTGAATAATCTATACCATTTATAGCTCCACTTACACCAGTAATGGCATTCAACTCCTCAACTGTTCTTTCACTATTGATTTGAATATCTCCTACATTATTAAAAATATTCACTTGAATACCTTCAGATTTATGATGTGATTTTAATGTCAATTCAGGAACCAAAGCGTTAATCACTTCATAGGTATAGATACCTTCATCTTCTAATGTTACTTCTGTTTTTGTGAACGTACTAGAAGTTGCACCCTCTATTAACACGCCATCTTTATACCAAGCATACTTGTCGTTACCTGATGGATTTTTCGCCAAAGCTGAACTTATAATAAGTCGTTCACCGATATTCACCGTTGTTAAGTCTCTATCTTTATCCACCGTTGCTTGTGGGTCAATGGTATAGGTTGGCAGATAAGAGAGTGCCGAATGGTAGGGTTCTATATCTGAGAAGACAAATCCATTACCTTCCAAATTTAAGTAGTTTAAAATAGCCAAACTCAACAACTCTGCTGGAAGTTGCCCTTTTAATTGATTGTTCGATAGATTTAAATAGGCCAACGTTGATACATTCCCTAACTCAGAAGGGATTGATCCCGTCAATTTATTGCTCGCCAAATCCAAATCGCTTAATTTTGACAAACTTCCCAATTGCATGGGGATGGTTCCTGTTAAGCTATTCTCTTGTAAATATAAACCTGTTAAACTTGATAAATTTCCAAATGTTGCAGGGACTGTTCCTGTAAGTTTATTACTTTTCAAATCCAAATAGCTCAGTTTTGACAACTCTCCTAACTCAGATGGAATAGCTCCTGTTAACTCATTTTCTGACAAAGAGAGAGAGTTAAGATTTGACAATGCTCTCAAAGTAAGAGGGATACTCCCAGACAACTTGTTCTCATAAAGTTTCAACACTTCTAATGCTTTCAAATCACCAAAAGAGTCTGGAATACTTCCTGTCAACTGATTGTTATAGAGATACAACTCATTTAGGTTTAAAAGAGAACCCAATGAAGAGGGAAGCACTCCCGATAAATTGTTGTCACTTAACTCTAAATATACCAATTGAGATAGATTTCCCAAGCTCTCAGGTACATTACCCGATAACCCATTGTTAGAGAGTGATAACCTTTTTAAAGCCGTCAACGCTCCTAACTCTGAGGGAATAGTTCCCTTTAAATTGTTAGCATACAAAAGTAAAGAGGAGACTTTAGCATCAACAACACCAACACCATCCCATGTCTCAACAGGCGTTAAACTGTCCCAGTTTGTATTGTCCTGCCAACCTTTCCCCTCTGTACTCTCCCAAAGCTTCTCAAGGGCTTGACACTCCAGAGTTGAAATACCCAAAACTGTTTTATCTTTTTCACAATCTATATGCTCAAATGATGCCATAGAGAAAGAGGTACTTAACACGACCCCTATCAACAATGACACTCCTATTTTCCCTTGCTTATCAAAAAATTTCTTCATTTCTTCTCCTAAATATAATAGACTTCTTGAAAAACTCATCGGAAGTGATGGCTTTAGCCTCACCAATGGTGGGAGTAAACTCGCCACTTCCAAGTTTTTCAAGAACTCTAATATTCTTTTTATTTAGGAAGAGAATAACAATATAAAACTTTTCATAAACTTATTTTTTTATTATGTATCTATTTTAATATAAAAAATACAATATTTTATAATTAGTAGTCAAAAAAAGATACGAATTATTTTAATAAAAAATAGAAAACAACATCTTATAAATGAGTAATAAACGGGGTAAAAAAGGTTTTTATGGAGTGGTATATATGATGTAAAAATTTACATCATATATGAAGTTTGAAACTTATCGAGCCATTTGTGATGGAGGAACAGCTTCGCCCCACATTTGCTCAGGGATAACATACTCTTCAACTACGTTTCCACCGATAATATGCTCATCAATAATTCTGTCTATTTTTTCTTTTGTCAACTCAACATACATAGTATGCCCTGGTTCTACCAAGATAACTGGACCTTGTTGACAACGGTTAAGACATGAAGTTTGAATAGGTTGAACGGTACCAATAATACCTTTTTGCATCAATGTTTGAGAAAGGTGTTGCATAAGTTGTTGTGACTCTGGGTTGTTCTGACTTACACAGCTTGGTTTTGGCATCCCTGGAGGTGCTGACTGCTGACATTTAAAAATATAAAATGCTGGTTGTGGTATTCCCATCATGTTGAAATCCTTTATTTTAATTAGGAGAATATTACTCTTAATTAAAACAAAATAAGCTTAATTTCTAAATCATTAAAAAAAGAATTTCAAAATAGTGACACTACTGTAAATAAGGTGAAGCTGCTCTAAATCCTATACCATTTGTACTGTTTGTACTGTCTGTATCAACACCTGTTGTTCCTTGAAGTAGGTTCATACTGCTTCCCCCTCGAACCACTACAGCATACCTATCTTTCGTTAAACCTGCTCCAAACCCAACGTCCAAGGTAGAGTTGGCACCAAAAATATTGTCATAGTGGTTGTAACGGATATCATCAGGATAGACATCCCACCAAGAGGCTATATCATCCATAGAAAACTTCACATTCAAGTCTCCATCAATCAACCAAATCAAATCCTTTAAATACTCTTTATACCTCAATCCAAATTCAAATACTTGGGTACTGTAATCGGTACGTGGTACCTCTATATCTACGCCTAAAAGTCCATTACGCAGATGTGTTCCATCCCCACCATTATCTAAGTCAGCATCAAGAAGCATCTTAATATGAACATACTGTTTTTGACTCAAAAGCCCTAAGTCATTATTAATCAAATTCCCCTCATTGTCATGAATCTCATACTTACTTAAACTCGCCAAAGCAAGATAAGGAGGCATACTACTTATACGAGGGTTAGCAAGAGCATTGTCTCTTCCAAAGAGTAACACATCTCCTTTAAGGGTATCATGTAAAGGTTCTTCTTTATAACCCGTAATCTCTTCATTACTATTAAGTACAGTAAATTTCTCTTGCATAAAATCACTGTAGTGACCAACAATACTAATAATCTCTGTATCGACTATCTCCACACCTTTGGCTCTGGCTTGATAACTTGACAACCAAAAGCCTCCTTCATTAATGCCATCTTCATCAACATCAAATCCACCAGGAACATAAGAGAAACCTACCGATGTCATGGCTGAACCTTCTGCTGTTTCAGTCGCCCATAAACAGCGTTTAGTATCATTGAGAGGGTCACCATCACTTCCACAGTCTAACTCTTTTATATTTGCTTGACCATCTCCATCACTGTCATTGTTTGGGTCATCATTCTGGGCATCTATTTCATCAAGTACGCCATCATCATCACTGTCCACAGTAGCAGAATCTAAAGCATCAATAACACCATCATTATCACGGTCAGCATCACCCTCTTCGCTGTCACTCTTACCATCATTATCACTATCAGAGAGTAGAGGGTTGGTTCCAAGTTCCTCTTCAACAAAGTCACTCACGCCATCGTTGTCGTCATCACTGTCATAGGTATTTATCATACCATCACCGTCACTATCAACACTTCCAACATTGTTATCAACATCAGCCAAATCATTAATGCCATCGCCATCGCTGTCTGTTCCATTATCAGCAATGCCATCACCATTTACATCAACATCCACACCATCTGGTATTCCATCACCATCACTATCAACATTATTATCATTGGGGTCAAGCACATCAGGCAGTCCATCATGGTCTCTATCTAGACGATTATCTACACTGTCATGGGCATTGCTAATCCCATCACCATCACTGTCTGTTCCATTATCAGCTGTTCCATCTCCGTTAATATCCACATCAGAAAGATTATTTATACCATCTCCATCACTATCACTTCCATTATCAATGGTTCCGTCACCATCTACATCAGCATCAGCTCCATCAGGAATTCCATCACCATCACTGTCATAATTATGAGGGTTAGTATCATAAATATCAATAACTCCATCGATATCACTGTCCACATCTAAAAGGTCATTAACGCCATCACCATCGCTGTCGGTTCCATTATCATTTATACCATCACCATCTACATCCACATCAGCACCATCAGGTATACCATCACCATCAGAGTCTGCATTGCTATCATTGGGGTCTATATCATCAGGTAAACCATCATTATCAGAATCGACCGAACCATCAATAGTATCAGAATCATCAGCAATACCATCTCCATCAGAGTCGGTTCCATTATCTATGACACCATCACCGTTAACATCAGAATCAGACTCATCATTAATTCCATCACCATCACTGTCGGTTCCATTATCGGTAACACCATCACCGTTAACATCAGCATCAGCTCCATCAGGTATTCCATCTCCATCAGAGTCTGCATTACCATCATTGGGGTCTATATCATCAGGTAAACCATCATTATCACTATCTACATCATCATCAATAGTATCAGAATCATCAGCAATACCATCTCCATCAGAGTCGGTTCCATTATCTATGACACCATCACCGTTAACATCAGAATCAGACTCATCGTTAATTCCATCACCATCACTGTCGGTTCCATTATCTGTAACCCCATCTCCATCAACATCAGCATCTGCTCCATCAGGTATGCCATCTCCATCACTATCACTGTTGATACTGTTTGGATCTTCTGTATCAGGCAGTCCATCATTGTCATCATCGGTATCACTCAAGTCATTGTTACCATCACCATCACTATCAATACCATTATCAACAACACCATCTCCATTAACATCAGCATCAGCTCCATCAGGTATACCGTCTCCATCAGAGTCAGGGTTGTTATCATTGGGGTCAATGGCATCAGGAAGTCCATCATTATCACTGTCTACAGAATTATCAATGCCATCATGTTCATCTGCAATACCATCTCCATCACTGTCACTTCCATTGTCTGCTGTTCCATCTCCATTGACATCAGTATCAGTTTCATCGTTGATACCATCACCATCGGTATCAGTTCCATTATCAATAGTTCCATCACCATTTACATCAGCATCAGCTCCATCAGGAATACCATCTCCATCACTGTCTGCATTATTATCATTA
>LBBO01000007.1_pt2 | contig 9648 bp, 10 predicted proteins | sample 329191 | NCBI WGS metagenome assembly LBBO01 (sample SAMN03174413, study PRJNA266758) | hydrothermal vent metagenome | biome: marine hydrothermal vent; feature: marine hydrothermal vent chimney; material: microbial mat material; isolation source: microbial mat from marine hydrothermal vent chimney...
TGGACATAACGGAGGCTATTTAAAACCATAATAACGTAATTTATCCATATTCATTAATTATTATACGATTATAGTGTATTATGAAATGAAGGAAATTTTATGAAAATATTTAAAAAAGTATTGTGCGTTAATATTCTTTTTTTCACTTCTCTTATGGCAATATCCTCACCTATTATAGAAGCTGAAGTTGCTGTAAAATTGGTTAACCATAAGGGTGTTAAATTTATTGCTGCAGAAGAAGATAGCTTAGGTATTAAGGGTGCTGTTATTATGGATGTAGAGACTCTTTATGGATACAGTGCTACAGGAGTTAGTCCGTGTACCCCCTTTTATAGTTGCCCCAATAGAGTAAAGAAACATATTGAAGCATTGGGTATAAATAATGAAGATGAACTGATTATCTATGATAAAAGCTATGGTATTAGTGCTGCAACACTCTACAGTATTTTTGAGGCTGTAGGTCATAAAAATATAAAAATTTTAAATGGTGGATATGCGCAAATACAGAAACTTGACCCCAATCAAAAATCATATGATGAGTACAGTGCTGATCTAAATAAGATAAAAGGTTTACTAAAAACTGAAGAGAGTGCTGCATTAATAGAGAAACATAAATCTGATATAAAGAGCTTGGAAAAAATATTATTGGTTTTAAAACCTCTTTTACTTATTGAAGCAGTAACTCCCCAAGAGGTTAATCGCAGTAGTTATACAATGAACAATGAACAGTTGAACTTAAAATACTTGGTAGGAAAATCAGCGTTAAGTCAGGCTGTAGAGACTTTACATAAAGAGAGAAATGAGTCCAATATTACGATAGTTGATAGTTGTAATATGATTGATATAGTAGGTAATAAAAATGGTAGTTATCTTCCTGGGGTTACTTCTATTTATTGGAAAAGATTGGTCGACAGTAAGAGCCAAGGATTGAAGTCAAAAGAGCTACTAGCAAAAATTTTTGAGAATGCTGGTCTAAATAGTAAAAAAAGTACCTATCTCTATTGTATGGCAGGAAGTGAAAAATCATTTTATCTACAGATGGCTCTACGTCTAGCAGGGTATGATAATGTGAAAGTATTTGCAGGTAATTGGGATGTATGGACAGGAGATGAACATGAATAATAGTATTGGAGAGGTATTGGCACTTTTTGTTTCAAAAAAGGGTCATGTAGAACGTATTCAAAAATCTGAGATTTTCTTAGATGAAAAAGGTATTATTGGCGATAAGTTTTATGCTAAAGATATAGAACGTTCTGTTCTTTTAACCAGCAGGGAGAGCTACTCTTTAGCGTTAGAGCATCATATCTCTATGGAGTATGGAACTTTGGGTGAAAATATTTTAATCGATTATAACCCGTATCAGCTGTTTGCAGGTAGACGTTTAACGATTGGAACTGCTACCATAGAGATTACTCAAAATTGTACCATCTGTAATCATCTCTCAACTGTTGATAAAAAGTTACCAAAGTTATTAAAAGATGATAGAGGAATTTTTGTAAAAGTGGTAGGTGAGGGTATTATAAAAAAAGGAGATAAGGTCTTTTTACTCAAAGCACCTTATATTCTCTAGATTACTCTTCGGAAAACTCTAGTTCTGTAAATGCTTCTTGAACATTTTGTCCATTTAGGGCTTTAAACATGGCTCTATCTTGAAATTCATTCATCGGAATAACTTCGGACAGTTCGGTCATTTCAGTATCATCTTCTAGTGCTTGTATAATACGCTCATGAAGTAGGGTAAAGTATTTTTCAGCATCATCCATTCCGGTTTTACTTGTATCGAGACCATGTCCTGGCACAAATACTTCATAATCTTTAGCTTTCATCATTTTAATGGCTTTTAGTTGCCCTAAAAGTGAACCATGACGGTTAGAAGTGATTCTACCATTCATGGCAAGGTCACCAGAGAAAAGAACTTTACGTTTGGGCATATAGACAAAAAAATCTTCATCGGTATGTGCTTTGGTTCCGACAGGAACTATTTCAAACTCTTCTCCACCAATGCTTAGGGTTAATACTTCTGTTGGAATTTTATCAACAGGAATGATTTTTGTTCCCTTTATAGCATTTGCTGGTAGGGTATTAAACATTCTTGTTTTATCACCCTCTTTATAGTTATCGTTAATATACTTTGGACCTATGATTTCTGCTTTAAATTCATCTTTATAAAAGGAGTTTCCTAGCCAGTGGTCATCATGCTCATGGGTACTAATAACCGTTGTGGCCGGTAGCTTTTTGATAGCACTCATCACGGCATAGGCTTGTTTGGCATATTGATATGAAGGTCCACTGTCTACAACAACATAGGAGTCTGTTGTTTTTACATAACAGGTATTGACCATGTTCCCTGCATTCTCTTTTGAAGGCCCTTCTAATGCTCCTAAGAAACACCAGACATTATCGCTGACCTTGGTTGCTTTTAGTTTATAATCAAAAACATCTGATGTGGTGTTTGATTCTGTGGAATTTTGATTATTTTGTGTAGCAATGGCTTTCATTTTATCAAGGGTAGATTGCATAATTTCAGCTGGGTTCTGATGTTCATTTCCATAAACATTTGAGAGTAGGAGTGCTGTCAATAGTGACAAAACAATTGTTTTTTTCATAAGAATTATCCATTAAGAGAAATTTTTAGAAAGTTTCTAAATTAAAAAAATACATTTTCAATGTACTCTGTTAAGTTAGTTGAAGAGGTATAAAACCAACTCCCAAGAGGGAGAAGGTAATAAAGTCTTATTTAAGACCTTTAATCTTTTTAGCTGCAGTTTCTGTTGCACCAGAAAGATCAACCCAAGTCATCTCTAACTTGTCACCATCTTTAAGACCATCTGCTTTAAATTCAAATTTAAAAAGTGGATCTTTTGATAAAAATTGGCTTGTAGAGATTTCGTAAACTACTTTATCTCCAACTTTTCCAACTAAATGCGTGATGAAGTTTGCATCAACACCTTTTTTCTTTGCTGCATCATAAGGAAGCATGATATGCTTCGCCTGTATTTTAGCTTTTACAACACCATCTTTTGCTTTTGCTTTTACTTTCATTGAACCCATGAATATTCCTTTCTTAATCGTTCTATAATTGTTTTAGTTATCTAAGTTGTTGACAAAGGGATTAACCTTCACAACCACCAAGAGCAACTTCTAATGTATTTGTAACAGAGTGTAATTTACCCTCTTTATCTTCAACAATTACAGTAATTGTACCAGATTTTTTCATTTTAATTTTAGTAGTATAGCTTACAGTTCCACCTTCTGGAACAGTCCATACAGCTACAGCAGACTCAGGGTTTGCATCTTGGAACATTGCAACTGATTTTGCATCAATCTTAGTTTTAATAGTTACTGGAATAGCTCCACCATTACTTGCAACTTTTGGTGCTTTTAGTGTAATATCTTTATTCTCTTCAACTTTTATATCACCATAAAGTGCTTTAATAGCGTCATCTACTGTGTGTGCTGTCCATGCATCTGGCTTCTCTTTTCTAAAATCAAGAGCATGTAAACTCGTTGCTGGTACAAGTGCTAGTGCAGCCATACCTAAACCTAAAAATTTTCTTCTATCCATCGTGAATTCCTTTCATGTGTTGAATATTGATAAGACCATTCTAATATAGAATTGTGTTATTTTTGTTGTTTGTAAGTTAATTTAAGTAAATTTTTCTATCAGTTTTACTGAATGAAACATATTACTTTAATTAATCCACCAAAAGTATAAAAACTAATGGTGAATTATTGTGTAGAGTGGTAGAGCCAATTATTTAGCTGTATCAATCATGTAATCAACAGCTGCTTTAAACTGTTCATCGGTTAATGATGTATTACCACCTTTTGGAGGCATACCATTAATTCCGTTGATACCATTTTTATAGATTTCATCTATACCTTTTTTGAGTTTGGCATCCCATGCTGCTTTATCTCCCACTGGAGGTGCACCCATGGCATCAGTTGCGTGACATACGGCACATGAACTGTCATAAGTTTTTTGACCAGGGTCCCCTGCTTCCTCTTTTTTGGCTGGTTTTTCTTTTTTCGATGAGAGAGGTGGGTTATAGTCGCTAATTCCCACACCTTTAATACGTGCAACTTTAGGCTCACCATCAAAACAATCTTTCATACATCGTTTTTTATTTCCACCAAAGTTTTTAGGGTCATCATAAAACTTACGAACATTTTCAAGACCATCTTTACCATCAATTACTGGTACAAAACCATCTTTGTTTGGCATTTTAATCTTTAAGAACTTTTCTCTGTTTAGTACATACTCATCTTCTAACTCTTCACCATCAATGGTAATCTCATTAATTGAAAGCATATAGGCAACAAGTGCATAAGTTTCATCAACACTCAATGACATAGGTGCTGGGTGAGGCATACCCGTTTTAATGTACCAAAAGAGCGTACTTGCATATGGCCAGTATGAACCAAAGTTACGTTTAGGTCCATCATCATCGGGAGTAAGTCTTTGGTTTGTTAACGTTTTTTGCATTTCGTAAGCATTACCTTGTTGAAGTGCTGGGTAACCACTTCCCCCTGCACCAAAGTCAAAGTGACAAGCTGAACATTTTGTTTCATAGAGTTCATCCCCATCTTCTACAGATCCTTGACCTTCTGGAAGACCTGTACCATCAGGCATGACATCAATATTCCATGCTTTGATTTCATTTTTTGTTGCTGTTCTTCCAAACTTAACATTTTTATACTCTTTTTGTGTATTGACATAGTAAGAAGCTGTTTTTCCATCTTTTACTGGATATGTCATACCACCATCAATAACTTTTTTACCATTTGTATAGGTACGTGATGCGTCATCAGCAGCCATTGCAGAAATAGAGGTCAAAGCAACAACAACTACGGTTGACAGTAATTTATGATAAGATTTGAACATTTTTCACCTCTCCTTTTTTTGTTATTTCCCATGTGTGAACACCATTTCTATGATAAACACCTTCAATACCAACAGCATCTCTCTCTTGTTTAACACTTGGCTGTACATAACCTCCATCATCTCTTGCTCGACTAGAGAGGAACAGTGGTTTGCCTTCGTATTTATAGATATAAGAGAATCTTGTCCAAGATTTTGGTAGTACCAACCCTTTAAGACTGGCTTCCACCCAATTTTTACCACCATCAAAAGAGATATCAACACCTTCAATAGTACCTGCACCCGACCATGCAAGTCCTTCTATCTCTACTGTTTCACCTTTTTTAAGGTCTTCCCATGGTTTTTCAGGACATGGAGAAGTGATAACTGAGTTTACTTCGTTAATATAGAAGTGCTGAATTGCTTTTCCACTAGGAGTAAGTGCTGTATATTTTGCAGTTTCCTCTTTACAGTAGAATGGTTCACTGGCAAATTCTAATCTACCTAACCATTTTACAGAGAGGTTACCTTCCCAACCTGGTACAAGTAGTCTGATAGGATATCCTTGTTCTGGTCTCAATGCTTCACCATTTTGACCCCAAACAATCATCGCATCATCAAGTACTTTATCAATAGGCACGGTTCTACCCATGTGTGAACTATCGACACCTTCAGCCAACATCCATTTTGCTGTTGGCTTAAGACCAAGATTTGTTAAAATATCTTTAATGTAAACGCCTGTCCATTCGGCACAAGACATAAATCCTTTAGAGAACTGAATAGATGGGAACTGAGGGTTTCTCCACTCTGGTCCACCATTGGCTGGACACTCAATAAAATGTGTTCTTGTAACTTTTGGATACTTTTTAAGTTGCTCCATAGTCAGTACAAGAGGTTTTTCAACAAGTCCATGAATCATAAGTCGATGCATATTTGGATCTATATCTGGAGTACCACCATGGTTACGGTTAAAGAAGAGACCATTAGGAACAATAATCCCCTCTATATCTTGAATAGGTGTTACAGCAATAGATGCACGCATATTTCCTGAAGATAATAATGTAGTTGTTCTTCTAGTTACATTACTCTCATAAGCAGAAGGTTGTCCATAAAGGTTTTTAGTGACAGGATCACCCCATTTGGTACCCCACTCTTGCTCTTCCATGATAGCTGGATCATCAGCAGCGTTTAACTTTACAGGCGATAATATGCTTGTAGCAGCTACAGCACTTGCTGAATAGACTGCTGCTTTTCTGAAAAAATCTCTTCTACTCATTAACTCTATACTCTCATCAACCATAGAAGCTAAATTTTGTTCTGAAGTTTTAGTCATTTTATTCATTTGTCCTCCTTTTAGATTTTGGTACTACATTTGGGTGCAGTACTCGGAACATCACGATTATATGGAATAAGATTTTAAATGTCAAGTGAATTTATTTATATTTAGAATAAATAATAATGATATTAAAATGTTATAATCGACAATTTTAGTCATTAAAATCACTAAAACTTATAAATATAGGAGATAAGAGCCTTTAAAGTAGCCATTTATCTATAAAATAATCTATATTATTGATTATCAATTAATTAATTTATAAATTTTATTGATTTAATCCGTTGTGTATATATGAAACATTGAAGAAACATATAAATGTTTTTATATGTTGGAATCTATTTTAGAAAGCAGACTATTTAAGTTTTTATTCAGATATAAAATCAAATAATAAAAATTTATAATCTTTTAATACTGCTACTTTAATGACTTTTTTATGGTGTATCATTTCTAAATGATAGGGCTTTAATTGAAATTAATCATTTATTAATTCTATTTTGATTACCATAGTTCATCAATAAAAATAATGAGAGAGCTCTTTTGCTTCTCTCATAATAAAAAAGGATAAGAATGAAATTTGGAAAATTCTCAAAACTGGTAGCAGGATTACTATTGACAGTTTCGGCTGTACACGCAGACTTAACAGCTGATTTCCATGGTATAAAAGGAAATGCAAATGATGCTTCTAAAGCATTTATAAAGAAGGTAGAGAGTGTTGGTTTCCAAGCAGCAGGAAATGACAACATTCAAGTACATTACTTTAACCGTTACAAAGAGAAAAACCTTGACTTATTAAGCTTCTATACAGTGACCAACTTAGAAAAAATTAGACCACTTCTTATTAAGAATCCAGATTTTGGTGCATATGCTCCATTTAATATGCTCTTTTATAAATTTTTAGAAGAGAAAGAGAATACCTCTTGGTATGGACACCTTGATGCAGATCTTATGTTGAATATTATTGGTGAAAAAGATGAGGCTTCAAGAAAAGCTTTTAAAGATATGATTGCTCCATTGGATGAGTTAGCAAAAAAAGAGATGAAGCCAACAGAGTCTAGAAAACTTGAGTTTTCTAATCCACTACCAGCAGCACCTTTAACTAAAATGGTTATGAAGTTACCTGCTGACATTGAAGAGATGAGTGACTGGGTAGAAGAGTTTGTTGAAAAGCATGATGGTGCATTTGTAAAACATGAGTTTATTATTGCTGGATTCTTAGACTTTAAATTTGAGTACGAAGATTTGGAAGTAGATTTTGATGAGTATGATGCTTATTGGGTCTCATCACTCTGTCACTTTAAATTCTCTAACTCAGTATTTAACCATGGTGAACCACAAGCTGGACTGTTTGCTCCATGTTCGGTCTATTTTTATGTTCCAAAAGGTTCGGGTGAACTTCATGTAGGTTATGCCAATGTTTCAAACTGGTTGGCAACAACGGGGATTAAAGATGAAGCGATGAAAAAACGTATTTTAGCCATAGATGCTGAAGTGGTTGAAACATTTAAAGAGTTAGGTTTTGAGCTTGCAAGTCAAGGTTCTGCTGAGAAAAAAGAGGCTCCTGCTAAAAAAGAGGCTCCTGCTAAAAAAGTTGAAGAGAAAAAAGCAGCATAAGCTACTTAATTGGAATAAAGAGTAAGAGGTGACTCTTACTCTTTATCTGAACTCTCTTCTTCATCACCTTCATTAACTATATTTTTATTCTCTTCAATGTTTTCAAAGTTTTTATGTTCTTGTATTTTTGCCAATCTTTGTCGCTCTGTGATACGTAACTTCTCTTTTAATGCTTTCATGGCAGGTTTTCTATTGGGTGCAGCCTTTGGGCATTTGAATATAACATTGTCATCTTCATTATCAAAAATAATCTGAATGGCATCATCTTTGTAAACCACATTTCTCATTTGAGAGTAGTAGTGCTCCTCACACTCTCCATGTGCTTTCACTTCAGCACACTTTTTTGCAGGAGCACCTTCTTTAGGGTCGAGAAGGTCGAACGCTGTCGCTCCTTGGCAGATGCTAAAATATTCCCGTGAGAGAATTAAAAACTCTAACTTTCTGCTTGCAACAATAGGTTTCTTTTGGGGCCGTTTTTCAAAAGGAGGAAATGGAATTTTTGTGACATTTACAGGAAATTCAAATGTCTTTTCCTCTGTATCCATATGATCACTCTTATTAGAAAAAACTTGTATATTGTCCCCTTCAAAGCTGATCTCTTTGTTGATGGCTGCTTTGATGGTTTCTTCAAAGTCTGTCAATCTTTTTTTGGCTTTTTTCTCAAAGTTAATATAGCTGATATACGCAAAGAGAAAGAAGAGCAATGTAACAATGGAGAAAAAGATACTAATCCATAATCCCTCATCTATATGAAAGCGTATATAGATGGCGATACTGTAAAAAACTGTACTTATGAGTAGGAGTGTTATCCATGCAAATCTCATGCTATTCGACCAGAAAAAATCGGTCCAATTACGTACTCTTTTCTCCCATTTAACTCTTCTACAAGCAGAATTGTTTGCCCTCTCTGTTGAGTATTTTTCAAGATACATTTTTAGAAACTTAACTATAAAGAAGCTTAATGCAAGTAAAATGACTACACCGAAGACCGGTGCTAAATATTCGAGTATCTCAATCATGATTTGTTCGTTCTCCCAATTTTTAATTAAAGTATAGCTAATTTTTAACTTTATATCTAGTAATGGTTGCTCTTTATATAGGTTTTCTGTTACAATGCAAAAAAAAATATTGGTGTAAATAATATATGAAAAATTTAATTATTGTGGAGTCCCCTGCAAAAGCTAGAACTATCTCTGCTTTTCTTGGAAAAAATTATAAAGTTGTTGCCTCAAAAGGTCATATTCGTGATTTACCTAAGAGTTCATTTGGAATTACTGTAGATGAAGATGGTACGTTTGTTCCTAAATATTCTATTCCTAGAGAGGTAAACCCTGTTGTTAAAGAGCTAAAAAAATTAGCAAAAGAGGCAGAAACGGTTTATATCGCGACCGATGAAGATCGTGAGGGAGAAGCTATTGGATACCATATTGCCATGGCGATTAAAAAAGAGCCAGAGTCTCTACCTCGAATTGTTTTTCATGAGATTACCAAAACAGCCATACAACATGCTTTAGAAAATCCTAGAAAGCTTGATATGAATGCTGTTAATGCACAACAAGCACGACGACTGCTTGACCGTATTGTTGGGTACAAACTTTCACCTCTATTGGCGAGTAAAATTCAAAAAGGTCTAAGTGCAGGTCGTGTTCAGAGTTCATCATTGAAAATTGTGGTTGATAGGGAACGAGAGATAAAAGCATTTAAGCCAGAAGAGTATTGGACCATTGATGGACTGTTTGAAAAGAATATAGAGTCCAGTATTCATGCATTTAATGGCACTAAAATGGATAAGATGACCATTAAAAATGAAATGATGGCAACAGAAATTGTTCAGTCAGCT
>LBBO01000219.1_pt1 | contig 9640 bp, 5 predicted proteins | sample 329191 | NCBI WGS metagenome assembly LBBO01 (sample SAMN03174413, study PRJNA266758) | hydrothermal vent metagenome | biome: marine hydrothermal vent; feature: marine hydrothermal vent chimney; material: microbial mat material; isolation source: microbial mat from marine hydrothermal vent chimney in...
TTTTTAATCTTTTACAATCATACGAGTATAGATCAAGATGTAATTAAGCTAGACCCCGAGGCAGAGCCTCGAGGAATTTACGGATTAATCAAAATAGGCTGGCAATAGGCTATCCTACAACCTTGATTTTGAAAAATGGAGTAGTAGTTTTCTCTAAATTTGGAGGACATTCAGTGACTCATAAAGCAGAAGAACTCTACTTTATTCTTAAAAAAGAAATAATAAAACAACAGTAACAGATATTGTTCTGGAGTTTGATTCTAAGCGTGTTTTCGATGAGAAATTACTAAAGAATGTGCTGTGAATAGTTATCTATATTCAATAAACCCTACTCAACTTTTCCTTCCTTGAACAAGTGAAAGAATCCACTAATTTTAGTAGGCTCTATTCCCGAAAGGCGAATTGTATTTACTACTCCTTCATAATAATAAACGCCACCAGGAACCGCTTCTCCAGATTCTACATGTATTCCATCCCAATTAATAGCTGGATCTGTCGTAGAAAAAACGATTTGCCCCCATCGGTTATAAATGTTTAAGTTAATATCCTTTATATATTTATAAGGTTTTAGGGGTGTGAAGTATTCATTTCGACCATCGTCGTTTGGAGAAAACACATTGGGTAAAAAGTAAATAGGGCAATTGTCGAAACAAACGATGTTACTAAAAATACTTTCATTGCTATAAATAATAGAATCCGTTGCCGTTACCGTATAACAACCTGCTACTGAACCATTGTTACTGTGAAAGAATATGGTATCGTTCTGCGTATTTATTGTCGAAATAAGCGTTAGTGAATCTCCCTCTATAGGGGTATAATATATGCTGTAACTCATTACATCATCCGCACAATCGTTATTAGGATTGTTCCATATTAGTTTGTTTATTCCAGCTTCACAATCTCCTTCAATAGTTAAAATAGGAGGGCAAGGCGCTGTTAAATCAATAGGTTTATCACAAACTTCTTGCGATAAGTTTTCGATAGGATTTATAATACTTGGAGAGGAATAATTTCCTGTACTTTTTACATAATAACAATAAGTATGTCCGTTAACTAAACCTGTGTCTGTAAACGTTTGACTGGTAGTAGTTCCTATAGAAACGTAAGTTCCTCCAATTGCTGAGCCTTTAAAAACTTCGTATGAAGTATTTAGCCAAGGAACATTTTCTGACCAATTTAATGTTATCTGATTGTCATTAGGAACCGTAGTGACAAAAATAGAACCTCCATTGTTTGACGAACCTACTAAGCTGTCACTTCCTAAATGATTGTAAAATAATTCTACCCGATAAAAATTGGGAGCATCTTGCGTATTTATATTAAAATGGGTGAAAATAGTATCTGTATTTCCTAGAAATAAAGAAGATGAAGTTTGCCCTAGAAAAGTATTGATCGAGTTAATGCTACTTCCATGATAAGCCTTGTAATAATAAGGACCAGGATAAATGAGCGTATCCAATTCAGTTGGTTTAGCCCATATTATAGAATCTACACCGTTACTGATATCTGTAATATTTACGGTTACATGAGTAAGAATTGGTACTTCTTTTTTTAATTGAACGCAACTCGAATCAGAAGGACAACTTTCTATTTGTCCGTAATTATAAAATGCAGTTACGACGTAGCAGTAATCAATTCCCAAGGTTAAGCTAGTATTGTCAAAAAAACTGGTATTGTTTATTCCGAAAATTTCTCCAACTTCTATAAATCCTTCGTTTTCTGGATTTGGATTATCGCAACAATCAGGCATGGTAAAATTAGGGTTTGTAGTTCTGTAAATACGATAACCTTCTGCATTGGAACAAGTTGTCGCATCCCAATTAATAGTAATTCCATTTCCAAAAGCAGCAGCACTTACATTAAGCAATTTTGGAGGTACTATTTTAATATTTACTTGTGTGTAATCCGTAAACTGAGGGTTCCCATTATCTTGAGCGCTAAACAATACTTGATAATTTCCAGCAATTATGTGAGAACAGTCCGTATTCCAAGTAAAAGTTCCTACACTTGGATTATTTCCCAAAACAAAAAAACTAGCTGGACTAATCGGTGTTAAAAAAGTTAAACTAGAAGCAGTTAGATTAATAAAATCTCCAGCGTTTTGATCTGTTGCATTAACGATAAGCTGTATCGTTTCTCCAGCGACTACGCAAACATCTGGAATAAGAGCTACCTCTGGTGGTATATTAGAACAATTATTCGCAACTGTTAATTGAATATCTCTATAAACATAACCTACTTCAAACCCATTTCTCCATTCAGTAATTTTTATAGTAAAATTAAAATTTCCTTGTACTACAGGTTTGTCCCAACAAACCGTTCCTGTTGTTTGATTTATAGTCATTGTACCTCCTCCATTCCCATAATTATTTGGAAAAACATAAGCCGTTGGAATTAGTAAATCTTGTCCGTTCTCTCCCAAAGGTGCTACTAATAGGTAAGATAAACTATCTCCATCTGGATCAGTAGCTTGTGGATTGTAACAGTATTCATAATTGATGCAAGCTAAAGCAGGACAAGGACAATCGTCAAATTGAACAGAATTATTAGCTCCGCTAGCTCCTAGAAAAGGGTTAATAATCAACTCTGCTTTCAACGCAAAAACAACTTGGTCTGAACTTGGACTTCCTCCTGGGTAAATATTTAGAATATCTGCATTTCTGTTAGGGTCTTCTGTTATTATGATATAAGTTCCCGCTGTTACAAAAGTATGTAAACCTGTATATATATTTTCTTGGTAATCGGGGAAGCCAGGAATTGAAGTTATAAGAGTTCTTTGTATCGTATCACCTTCCCCGTCACCAAAACTTATGTAAAGTTCATCACGGTCTGCTTGCGCACCAGCTGCTGTTGTTTTAGTGCAAGTCGTAATTTTAAAACGGTAAGTTAAACCAGAAACATGCTCATAAGTTATTTCTCCACCTCTTGCGTGCGTAGCATAGGAAGTAATTGGAATTAAGCCCAATAGAATAAAAAAGAGTTGTTGTATTGTTCTAGTCATGATTACAATAGTTCGGTTATTTTTTATAATTCACGAATTATAAAGTAGCTATGGTTATTTTTAAAATACAACCATAACAGACTCACTGTTAGCTAATTAACTTTAGCTAGTCATTCTTAATTAATAATTACACAAAGCGTTGTCATTAGTAAAACACTAAAATAAGTATAAAGTTGTATATAATGAATCTATTTTTACTTTTTAACAAGATTATGATTAAATATACTCAAACCGATTAGCTTTTCTGTTTCAGTATATTATACCAGTTCTAATTTGAAATTACCGTATTAAAATCATTTTTTGTTCCTTCTGTTTCAAAATAAAACTTCACCACAGCTAAGGCTATGCTTCATTTATCTTTTTCACATAAGAAAAAATAAAAAAATTTAATTTACGGTAATTTCAATTCAGAACTGGTATTAGTCGAAGTTTTCTAAACCTTGTACAAATCTAACAATTAACTCTTTATCATTTTCGTTGCATTCATTACAGTTTGAAAGGCTTGCATTTATAACACTTGTAGAAGTAATATCGTCAGGATATGTCGCTTTTTTTAAGGCAGAACTCATAATAGCCATCCAGTTGTCAATATTATTAAACCCTTCGCTGTTTAAATTACTAATAAATTCATTTGGGAAATGAAGAAAGTATGAAAAAGTAAGTTCTTCCAATCGCTCGGATTGTCCTTCTTTTACTTCGCTTAGAATAATGTTGATCGCTTTAAAGTATTTGTTTCTCCAAAAAATATCCTTAGCTTCTAAACTGTCAAGTAAATCTATTTTTAAATTGTAATTAATACTATCTTTCAATCCATCAATAATATAAATGCATGCTTTTTGAGCGTTCATTTCTCCATTCTGAAGTTTATAATATTCTTTGCCGTCTATTTGTGATAATAATGGTTTATTTACCTCATCGTCTTTAAAAAAAACACAAGCATTTAGGCTTAAAGCAATAAAAGAGAACAATATTATTTTCAAAAACATTAACATTAGATATTTCAAGTTATTTATGTAACATTTGTTACATACATAATTTGTTAAAGGTTGGAATAATCGACTTATCCATAAAAAAAAGTATATTTACAAAACTAGTCCTTTATTTTACAAATAAAACAACTTTTTAATATAAAATATACGATATGAAATTTTTATTTTTCCTAATTTTAGGACTAACAACTTCAACTATTTTCTCCCAAGTCAAAACGGAAGAAAAGAAAGAATTAACGGATGGCTCAACAGTTTACTTGCAATATGTAGATGCAAAAATAACTCCTCCTTCTGGCTATATATTTATGGATGATTATTCGTCTTTTTTGAATCAAAACACACAAACATCTATAAGTGTTGTAAGGGATAATAAAATGCCTTATCAAGCATTTGTAGATAACATGTTAAAAAGAGATTATTCTGTTGGTAATGCCAAGTTGTTGTCTAGTAAAGAATTAGAAAAAGGCTATTTGTTTACCTTCTTGTTTACGATTAATAATGCTCCCGTAGAACGAATTGTTTACGTTACAGGTACAGCAGAATTTTGTTTTTGGTGTACAGCTAATTACAAGCAATCCGAGAAAGACATACATTACAAAACATTGTTAGAAACATTAACTTCTCTAGAATATTAATTATGAAACATGTACTTATTTTAAGTTTATTGTTTTGTAGTCTTATAGTTCGTTCACAAACAACAACTTCAACACAACCGGTAAGCTTTTCGACTACAAATCAACCGATGTTTGGTCCTAATCCACTGAACTTAAATTTTCAGATTCCAATTTTCCATGTTCCGTGGAATCAATCTTTTGCTGATAGCTATGTTACATCAACTATTGTTGGAGATTATGGTTTTCAAATCACAGGAGGAACGAGTGGACATTTTGGGGCAAATTTTTACTCCCGAAATTGGTCTGCAGGAGAAATTGATGTCAATTATCCTGTCAATATAAATTTAACTTATCCAGCAACAAACACTTTTGAACGAGGAGAGACAATTACTATAGAAACGAGTTATACTGTTGATCCTTCTGCACAGTTAACAACTCGGTTTCCTCAATCTGGTAATGTCGGATTAGAGTTTGATTTTAGTTTAAGGTTTTACCTTACTCCTATTTTATGTTTTGTCTCTTGTGACCCCGTAGGAGCTTTTGATACAGGGAATTTAGCCACCACATTAACTATTTTTGATATTTCGCCAAACACATTGACTTATGCCTGTGTCTCTCCTTCTTTGACTTGTACTCAAGGGATATTGCCAGCAACTTTAAATGCTCCCTATGGACTTTCTGGTACGTTTGATTTGCCAAATACGCAAACAACTTCAGCATTAGACGGTGACCAATGTTTAATTGCCTCTGGACAAGATCAATACGCAAGGTTACAATTAGAAATTTTTGAATTAATAGGAGGATTAAATATTCCTTATATTAGCCCAGTCTTGAATAGCTTATCTGGAGGAGGCTGCGCTAGAGCAGATGGTTCAACTTATAATATATGTTTCAACTATACTTTATTCAGTGCTTATTTTGGTGTGAATTTAATCAATAAACAAGATTTTAAATTCTGTCCAGATGTTTATACTTCAATAAAATTCCCTGTCCCTGTTGAATATACCGTCACAGAGCCTATAAATGGGGGGGAGCGTCATCGAAGGACCTTCTCAAAGTGACTCTATTACAATTAAGGTTGGAAATGATTTACATTTTAAATATCCGTGCAATTATGAACACATGGATCTAAAACCTTACCACGACATTAACAACACAATATCAAATCATACTTATGATGAACTTAGTTTCGATTTTACAATGGAGGCTTTTAAAGTTGAAATAAGATTAGATGGTTTTGGAGCAGGAGAGAATAACGAAGATCCAAATAATGTAGATTCTCAAACGTGGACTTATGGTCCATTATTTCAAAACACAATTCCTTTAGGAACTTTACCTGCTATGGAATGGTTTAATGATTCTTGGGCTTTACCTGGGTTTGATCCTGTAGATGGAACTATTTTCCAATTAAACCCAAGGGAATATTCAGCAGTAGCTTCCAGCACTGTAAACGTTAAATGTAACGGGGATAATACAGGAGCTTTTACAGCAAATGTAACCAATGGAACTTCTCCTTATACTTTTAATTGGAGCGATGGAACTTCTAATTCCTCTTCGTCAAACAGTAGTTTGGAGGCAGGAAATCATCATGTTGTAATAGAAGATGCAAATGGTTGTATGGCTTATGCTAGTTACAATGTTACAGAACCTAATGAAGGGTTACAAATTGGTTCGAGCACAATTACCCCCGTAAGTTGTAATGGAACAAACGATGGGAAAATTTCTTTGGCTGTTTTTGGAGGGACTCCTCCATATTCTTACAGCTGGAGTTCTGGTTCTGGTGGTGCTACGATTACTAATCTTGGAGGAGGAACACAAAGTGTTACCATTACCGATGCAAAAGGGTGTTCTTTAAATCAATCATTTGAAGTGCCATTTCCAAGTCCTCTTTCTGCTAATTTTGAAGTTAAAGATGTGAGTTGTTTTGGAGGTGTTGATGGTGTGGCAGAAGTTTTACCAACAGGAGGAACAGCTCCTTATTCTTACAGTTGGAGCAATGGAGACAATACAAAAATAACTGACGATTGGAATGCTGGTTCATCATCTGTTACAATTACTGATATCAATGGCTGTACTTCTTCCGTTAACTTTACAGTAGGGCAACCCAGCTCCCCACTTTCTACTTCTGGAAATATTATTAATGTCAGTTGTTTTGATGGGAATGACGGAGCAATAAACGCTTCAACTTCTGGCGGAACAGCTCCTTACACTTACACTTGGAGTGATGCAAATTATAATGGAAATGAAAGTTATACGAACCAAGCATTGAATTTACACGCAAGTGATTGGACAGCTACCGTTACAGATAGTAAAGGATGTACTATGCAAACAGTGTTTCCTCTAACTCAACCTTCAGCTCCCTTAACTGTTGATGTTTTACCTTCTAATGTTTCTTGTAAGAGCGGGAATGATGGATTTATTGATTTAACAGTTAACGGAGGAACATTTTCCTATTCATACAATTGGAGTAATGGGCAAAGTTCTCAAGATGCTATTAATTTATCAGCAGGCAATTATTCCATTACTGTTTTTGATGCAAACGGATGTACTTTTACCGACAATATTGAGATTACTGAGCCAACCAATGCACTAGAAGCTCGTTTGGAGAAAAAAGACGTGACTTGTTTTGGAGATGATAACGGAGAGGCTAAAATCATTCATACAGGTGGAAATCCTCAATATTCTTATAGTTGGTCAACAGGTGAAACGACACAAAGGATAACCCTTTTGGATGGTGGAAATTATACAGGAACACTAACCGATGGGAATGGATGTGTAATCGTTCTTCCTTTTACGATTATAGAAGCTTCTGCACCTCTATCTATTACTGGAATAATTACACATATAGATTGCAAGGGAAATAATAATGGAGCAATTAATTCAACAATTTCAGGAGGGACACCTCCATATTTATATGAATGGGTTGACTCTTATTCGGCTCATCTATATCAAAACATTTCTGTAATTTCTAATCTGATACCAGATACATACACGCTCATCGTTTCTGACGCAAATGAATGCCATGCAAACAAGCCTTTTCCTGTTACAGAACCAGACTTACCTCTTTCTTATGAAGATACGGTTGGACATGTTTCCTGTAAGCACGGAAATGATGGTTTTATTAATCTAACAACTTTTGGCGGCACAGCTCCTTATACATTTAGTTGGAGCAATGGAGCAACGACAGAAGATATTTCTAATTTAACTTTTGGAACTTACTCAGTAACAATTACCGATAATAATGGGTGCGTCGTAAATTTAGATTACACGATTACAGAGCCTTACTCTATTTTAAAAATAATAGATTTTGAGCAATTAAACGTAAAATGTAATGGATGGTCAGACGGTTTTGCTAAAGTTGTTGTTTACGGAGGAACTCCTGAGTATTCTTATTTATGGTCTAATGGAGTGGCGAGCGATACCATTCAAGGAGTTTTAGCTGGGACATATCAATGTGTCATTACCGATAGTAAAGGTTGTACAAAAGATACAACAATAACCATCACTGAGCCCGATGAATTATTAATTACAAGTGAAATAGATAGTGTTAGTTGTTACAAGTTTTCAGATGGTGTTATTACAGCTTCTGTTACAGGAGGTACATTACCATATAGAATTGCTTTTGGAGATTCTTCTTATTCTATGATGACAACAGGCAATAGTCTAGTTAGTGACGGATTGATTGCAGGAGATTATTACATATCTGTATTAGATTTTAATCGTTGTCAATTTACTCAAAATGTTACTGTTTTTGAACCAGATACTTTATTGTGGGAAATTACTTCATATCCAGCTTCTTGCTACGATACTGCAGATGGAGTTGCTGATTTGACAGTTACTGGAGGAACACCATTCTATACGATAACTTGGAGCAATGGAGATACATCAGAAGATTTGTTAGATGCACATGAAGGAGCTTATCAAGTTGTTATTTATGATGTTCATAATTGTACAATTGAAGGAGAGACCTATATTACTCATCCCGACTCACTTTACTTTAGCGGACGTACTAATGGAACGACTTGTATAGATAATGAAGACGGAACAATAGATATTACCGTAGAAGGAGGATTAGGAGATTACAGTTACTTGTGGTCAAACGAAGAAATTACAAGGAATATATATAACCTCGCTGGAGGAGAATACTTTTTAGAAATTCAAGACCAAAATGGATGCGTAAGAAGAGATACTTTCTTTATTAATACATCTACGATTGATTGTATTGACCCTCCGTCTGCTTTTACACCTGACGGAGATGGTTATAACGATACTTGGGTTTTAGATAATATTCAGAATTATGAAAAAGCAACAATTCAAATTTTTAATAAATGGGGAACACTAATTTTTGAAAGTGGAAGTGACTATACTCCTTGGAATGGTAATTTTGAAGGGAATGCACTTCCATCAGCGACTTACTATTATGTGATTGATTTGCATAAAGGAACAGCTCCTTATACAGGACCTATTACAATTGTAAAGAAAAATTAAAAGATGAATAAATTAAAATTAATAATTCTATTACTTTTTAGCTACTATAATGCTTTGGCGTGTCCAACGATTACAGTTTCAAGTACAGATGTAAATTGCTATTTAGGAACAAATGGCTCTGCTTCAGCAACCATTTCGGGACCCGACTCTCCTTTTAGTTATTCTTGGTCCAATGGACAATCTGGGTCGGTTTCTAGTGGTGGATCTACTTCTATCTCTAATTTACCTGCAGGTGTTTATACAATTTATGTGGTGGATCAACTGGGGTGTACATCTACACATGTTATTTCGGTAGAAGAACCATCTCCATTAACTGGAGTAATAAGTACAACAACCGATGTGAATTGTAATGGCGGCTCTGATGGGTCAATTGATTTAACTCCAGTTGGAGGAACTCCTAGTTATTCGTTTAGTTGGAGCAATGGTTCGGGAAGTGAAGACCCAAGTGGATTATCAGCAGGAACACATAGCGTTACAATTACAGATGGGAATGGTTGCACTTCCAATTCTATTTCAGCAGTTATAGGAGAGCCTGTGATGCCGCTTAC
>LBBO01000001.1_pt4 | contig 9626 bp, 11 predicted proteins | sample 329191 | NCBI WGS metagenome assembly LBBO01 (sample SAMN03174413, study PRJNA266758) | hydrothermal vent metagenome | biome: marine hydrothermal vent; feature: marine hydrothermal vent chimney; material: microbial mat material; isolation source: microbial mat from marine hydrothermal vent chimney...
GATTCCTTCCGAAGAGATGGAACGTGTTATAGAAGAACAAGAGGCATTAATGAATGAGGAGCGTGAAGAGCAAGATATTGCAGTTAAAGAAGATTTGAATAAAGAGGCTTCTACTGAAAATATAGAGAAAATCATAGAGGAGCAAGAGGCACTGATTCATGCAGGGATGGAAGAGAACCCTATTGTAGAAGAGGGTGAAAATGTAATAAAAGAGCAACTACCAAAACTGGATGTATCTCTTCCTTAAACAGAAGAAGAGGCACTTATAAAATCAGCCATAGAGGCAAATTAAAAAGAGCCTATTTCTCTTATCGTATCACTTCCTCAACCTCTAATGTTGCAGCCCTCCATGAAGGGATAATGGTGGCTGCAATGTAAATGGGAACAGAGAGAAAGAAGACTAAAAAGAGTGTTTGAATGTCAAAAATAAATGGCAGTTCAAATGAGGTTTTTAGTTGTGAGTAGCCTACAAATATTTCTCGTAAGAGAGGAGCTTGGAAAAGGTAGACAAATCCAAAGGCTAAAAGTATACCTATGGTGTAGGCTAAAAAAGAGAGTATAAATGACTCATAAAATTTCTCTTTTAGAACATCATCAACTCTCCAACCTATGGCTTTCAGTATGCCTATTTCCCTTTTCTCTTCAGAACTTAAGCCTGAAGCTTTGTCATAAATAATCATAAAAAATGTAAAAAGAGCCACGATAAAGAGGGCTAAGAAAACTCCTGATTTATAATCAAAAATATTTTGATAACTTACTTTTAAATCATTGGAGCTAATAACTCTAGTATCGGGGTACATAAGTTTGATTTTTGAGGCGATGGTGGTTATCTCTTCGGGGTTGGGAATTTTGACTACGATGTCGGTGGCTTTACTCTCTGCGATGTCAAAAATCTCTCGTACGGTCTCTTTTGCCATGAGTATCATGTCGTTTGACTCAAGCTGGGTTTCACTCTCAAAAACACCTGCAAGAGTTATTTTTTTGAATGAGCCATCAGGTTTTATAAAGTTAAAATAGTCGTTGTAGTAACTTGCATTCATAATGTTTTTAACACCAACTCCTACCACCATTTGGTTTTTAGAATTTAGTTCGTCAAAGTCAAATTTTTTGACTACTTGGTTAAAGCTCTTTTTATATTGTTGTTCATACTGCTCTATGCCGACTAGAGAAAAATTTACTCCAGCATTTTCAAAATAGTAGTATCCCCAAACTCGTGGTACGGCTTCACTTACCCCTGCAATGCCTATGATTTCATCGGCGATACTGCTGTCGATGTCGTAGTGCCTACCTGCTTTAATTTTTTGTACGGTTATTTGAGGTAGGGCATCTACAGTGCTGTGTAGTTCATATTTTATAGAACCTGTTATGAGAAATACGGAAGTCAGTAGGGTTGTTAAAAGAGTAAAAACTACTAAAATAAAAATGTTTTTACTTCGGTTTCTAAAGAGTGCATTGATGGCATATTCGATAAGATAAAGGTTTATTTTACGGCTCAATTTTCGATTCCTTGTTGATAATGTGCGAGTGAGAATAGGTAAAGGTTGAAGGGAAATACTCTCTTAAGTTGGCATCATCTCTGTAGATAGAAAAAAGGTCACTCATGCTTCTATGTCGTACCGATGAGGTCTCTGTAACTATGGCAAGGTCAGGAAGTCCTGCTATGGTGACAAAGTTCTCTTTTTTCTCTTTTTGGTTTTTACTCATGGCTTTTGTGGTTTGGAGGTAGAGGAGTTCAACTGTTAATAGGCTACCCAGTCCAATGAGGAGATAGAGGAGTAGGTGACTTTTTTTATGCATTTAATCCTCTTCTTTATTTTATTTATCTAATTTATAAACTTCTTCTTTTGTTATTTTATCAAAAGTAACCATAGTTTTTCCGTTGTGGTCATCTAAAAAGGTTTTTGCATCGGCTTCTTGGGCAAATGGTATCAGTTCATTTCCCATAGGACCTAGGACATCAGAACCTATTACATAAAATGCTTTAGTACCATCAATTGCTTTTTGACTGTAGTAGTCGGTTACTAAAATATCTGTAATATTCTCTTTTTTAGAACTTTCATGGTTACCCCATGCCATCGCATCAAAATAGAATTTCATTAGGTCCTTAACTCCATCAAATGAGAAGTGGTGTTTGTCGTCACCATTTTTATAGAAAATTTGTGCAGCCCATTTTGGATACTTATAGGTGAACATTCCACATACAGGACATTTTTCATCTTTAGTAATTTCTATTTTCCCCACAATTTTTCCTAAATCTTCCATACGTTTTACATCCCAAAGGTAAAGTGCTACGGCTTGAAGTTGCTTCTCTTTTAGAGGTTGACAGAGTTTCTCGTCTGAAGCGATGGCTGATTTAAGTTGATGTATCTCCACATAGTCCATAGGGTTAATGGTTGGCTGACACTTTTTCTCAAAAAGTTTTTGACCCATAGGGTAAATCTTTTTTTGCTTTTTGTTGTTAACCATAGCGATGTCTGTTTTTAGTGATTCATTCGCTTTTTCAAAGACAATTTTAAACTCTACCACTTCTCCACCATTGGCTTTTGCAAATGACTCTGCCTCTTTCTGGGTAGCAAATGCAAGTTTAGAAACATTGGTCATGGTTCCTTTGACTTTAGAGTTTAAAACATAAAAAGCCTTGTTGGCATCTATCAGTTTTTCAGAGTTTACATCAACCACTTGAACACTATCCATAGAGATGTTGTGTTCCTGATGGTCAACAGCCAAACAACGAATAGAACAGTATTGTCTATGTTTACCATCTTTGTGTTGTGATGTGTGAGAGGTTTTGTAGAACATCTTTAGGTTCATACCACAGATGGGACACCACTTTTTCTCTTTACCTTCTTGGGTAAGGGTTGGTTCAGCTGAAGCCACTTTAGTGAAGGTGCCTTCTGCTTGAACTGTAGAGAAAAAGCCAACTACGAGCAGTAACATTAAAACTATTTTTTTACTAAACATTAAGAATCCTTATATATTAAATAATAGTTAATTATAGCTTTGTAGTGTTAAATAAATGTTAAGTTAACAGATCTTGTTTCTCTGTTTAAATAAAACTAAATAATAAGTAAAATAGATACAATATGTAAATTATAATACACAAAAAGGAGAAAATATGGATAGACTGTATGATCTAATTATAATCGGTGGAGGACCAGGGGGGATTGGTTCTGTGATTGAGGCAAAAGAGTTAGGGCTTGAAAAAGTTTTACTCATAGAGAAGACAGAGAATCACTCTCATACCATTCGTAAGTTTTATAAAGATAAAAAACGTGTTGACAAAGATTGGCAAGGTCAGGCTGTTGAGCTTGAAGGTAATGTGGAATTTGTCGATGGAACCAAAGAGAGTACTTTGGATTATTTTGACCATCTGTTGGACGATGAGTTGATAGACAGTAAGTTTAATTGTGAAGTACAAAAAGTAAATAAAGTAGATGATATCTTTACCGTTGAGACCAGTGGTGGTGAATTTCAGTCTAAACATGTCATCGTCTCTATTGGACGTATGGGAAAGCCAAATAAGCCCAGTTATAAGATTCCTGCTTCATTGCGTCCTCAAGTTGGATTTAACTTGGATAAATGTGGGAATGGTGAAAAGGTTTTGGTTGTAGGAGGTGGAGACTCTGCTGTGGAGTATGCTTGTGAGTTGAGTGATACCAATGAGGTGACTTTAACCTATAGAAGAGAAGATTTAAGCCGACCAAATCCTACCAATCAAGAGTTGATACAAGCCTATGCTAGTGATGGACGTGTGGTTCTGAAACTTGGCATAGATATAGAAGGAGTTGAGAGCGAACATGGTCAGTTACGCATAAACTATGCAGATGGAAGCCATGAGCTTTATAACAGAGCTGTTTATGCCATAGGTGGAACCACACCCAAAGAGTTTTTAAAAGCATCTGGCTTTACACTTGATGAAAAAGGTGAACCGATTTTTGATGAGAACTATGAGAGTGAAAACAAAGGGCTATATGTCGCTGGAGATATAGCTTTTGCTTCAGGTGGGAGTATTGCTATTGCTCTAAATCATGGGTATCGGATTGTTACACATATTTTAGGGAAAAAGTAATATTTATTCATAATTGGGTAGTATAATTAATCATGACGCAGTTTTCATTTTTATACCCACAAGCATTGGTACTGTTGTTACTTTTAGCATGTTTTGTTCTCTGTAAAATAAAAGCAAAAACTCTCTACTTCTCCAAACCAGAGTGGTTACCCAAACAGAGTTTTGCATGGGATAATTTACTGCTTCTCACTATGCTTGTTTACACACTTTTAGTCCTAGCCTTGGCTTCACCTTTCTCTTACAGCTCTTCCTTGGCATCAGAAAAAAAAGGTCGAGATTTGGTTTTGGTTTTAGACACCAGTGGCTCTATGGCAGAGCGTGGTTTTAACAAGAGTGACAAAGCTCAAAGCAAATATGATATCTCTGTGACTTTAGCCAAAGCATTTATAGAGAACAGATACGATGACAATGTAGGATTGGTTGTTTTTGGAACCTATGCTTTTTCGGCTTCACCTCTTACCTATGACTTAAAAGCACTGAGTGAGATGTTTGAACTGATGAGCGACGTAGGCATAGCAGGAACCAGCACAGCGATAGGTGATGCCTTGATGCAAGGTTTACGAACCCTAAAAGCAGGGGAGGCAAAGTCGAAAGTTCTGATACTCCTAACCGATGGTCAGCACAATGCTGGAAAAAGTTCGCCACATCAAGCTGTGGCTTTGGCACAAGAACAAGGCGTAAAAGTTTATACCATTGGTATAGGTAAAAAGGGTAATTATGATGAAGAGTTGCTTTCTACCATTGCCAAAGAGTCGGGTGGCAAAAGTTTTTTTGCCTCAACTTCAGCCCAACTTGAAAAAGTTTATGAAGAGATAGAAGAGCTTGAACCAAGTGCCATTCGTTCTGAGCAGTATTTGAATAAGGAGCCATATTTTATCTATCCTCTCTTTTTAGCTCTGATTGCTCTTTTGTTTCTATTAATGCGATATGAGGAGAGAGAATGAGTTTTTTATATGCCTCTTTTTTATGGTTTTTAATCCCTCTTTTTGCTTATTTGTATAGACGAGAAAAAAAGCAAAGTTTACAACAAAACTTGCGTTGGATAGCATTGATATTTTTAATTATAGCCATAGCCAGACCTGTTTTTCTTCAAGCACCAACAGAGGAAAAACTACCTGCATACTCCATTATAGTAGCTCTTGATTTGTCTGCTTCTATGAATGCAGATGACATAGAACCCTCTCGTGCGAAAGCCAGTCGTGAGACGATTAAACTTTTCTTAGAAGAGAACAAGTATGACCAGATAGCACTCATAGGTTTCACCATAAATCCTCTGATTCTCTCTCCACCCACCACCGACCATAAACTGGTAGCTTTGGCACTAGAGAGCATGAGAAGTGACTACATCTTGACCAAAGGGACTGACCTTAAAAAGCTTTTAGAAAAAGTAGCTCAGTTTCAAGACCATGAAAAAAAGCTTCTACTCTTTTCTGATGGAGGAGATGAAGCCATAGGTGAGGCGTTGGTAGATTTTGCAGAAGCCTCAAATATTAAAATTTTGACCATCGCCATGGCAACGCAGAGAGGTTCAACCATTTTAGATAAAGATGGAAAAGCTTTAAAAGACAAAGCAGGGCATCTGGTTGTTTCTACGCTTAATACCTCACTTTCAGCTTTGGGAACTCTTGTACATTTTGATGGAGTAGAAAATACGACTCATAAAATAGAAGCTTGGATAGATGAGCAAAAAGTTTTAAAAGATGGAATAAAAAAGCAAACTCATAGGCATTTAGAACTCTTTTTTATTCCTACCTTTTTGGCGTTGATACTACTCTTTTTATCAGCCACACGATTCTCTTTGAAGGTTATAACTTTGTTGGCATTTTTTAATATAAATGTTCAGGCATTTGATGGTTACTATTTAAATAATGCCTATGATTACTATAAAGAAAAAGATTATAACTCTACTTTAGAAGAACTTTCAAAAATAGAAACATCCACCTTAGAGTCAGAGCTAACGTTAGCCCATACCTACTATAAATTAGAGAAGTATAAATATGCCAAAAGTATTTTAAAAAACATAAAAACGACAAACCCAAAGGTTAAACAACAACTGCTTTATGAGTTAGGAAACTGTGAAGCAAAACAGGCTTATTATGACAAGGCGAAAAATTACTACGTTCAAGCTCTACAGTTGGGTGAAGATAAAGATATATTACACAACTTAGAGTGGATTGTGTTCCAAAAAAAAGTAGACAGTTCAAAAGTAGGATTTACTAATCCCAATTCTCCAGAAGCCTCAAAAGAGTCAACGGAGAATGTAGAGAGAGAAGAGAAATCAAGTTCAAAAAAAGAGGAAAAAACAGGAAACGCTGGAGGTGGAGGCTCTAAAAAGAGTAAAATATCTACAGTAAAAGTAGTCAAACCCTTAGAAGCCTCTCAATCAAAAAGAGAGATGAGTTCAAAGGCTTATGATTTGATAAATGAGGGGTATATAGGTGAGGGGAAACCGTGGTGATGGTTCAAAAATGTTGCTTTTGACGAAGGAATATTTCATCATTTCATGGGTAAGAAAAAGGGTGCTGATTACGCCTTCTCCCTTTTTAATCTTTGTTTATAATTTTAAGCGTATTATACAGTGATGGATTAAAAATTTGTTATAATGTTAGAAAAGGAGTGTTTGATTGAAGTTTATAATATTTGTGATATTCTCTTTATCGGTAGCATGTGCCAATGACATTAGTTATAACTTTCATATAAGTAACAAAACTCCTTATCAAAATGAAGCCCTACTTTTAGATGTAAACATTAGCCAAGAAGACCACTCTACCGTGATGCTGTTCAAGTTCAATCTTAAAAAATCTGAAGCGTATGATTTTCATCAAATAGATTTTAAAGAGAACAATAACTATCATGATTTGAGACATCAGTACAAATATCTTATTTATCCGAAACAAGAGGGAACTGTGGCTTTAGAGTTTGAGATGATAAAGTCATTTACCGATGACGACAAAGTAGCGTACTCTATCTCAGGAGACCGTGATAATGTTAAAGGTTTGGTAAAAAAAGATATTTCTGTTGTTGTTGAACCTTTGAAACTCTCTGTTAAAGCTCTACCTAAAGGTATAGATTTGGTGGGTGATTATAAATTGACTTACCGTTTAGATAAAAGTTCAACCTCTGCCTATGAACCTGTACATCTAAAAGTTTCGTTAGAAGGTGAGGGGAACCTACCTTCTCTTTCACTCTTCTCTAAAGATGAGCGTTATCATCTTTTTACACAAGCACCAAAGGTTAAACGTCTGTACCATAGCAGAGGAACAAAAAGCAGTGTCGAGTGGGACTTTGCCATCTCTTCTAAAGAGAGTTTTGTTTTGCCAAAAGTGTTGTTAAAGGCGTTTAATCCAAAAACGCAGAAGGCCTATGAACTTCTTATCCCTAGTCAAAGTGTAGAGGTTAAGGGTATTGATGTTGAGACATTGGTAGATAAAGTAGATAGCCCTGCTTCATCTAAAGGTATAGATTGGTCTTGGATTGGGTGGTTTTTTTCTTATTTAATGGTGTTTTTAGCAGGTATTTTTATGCCTCGTGATTTGTTTAAAAAGCGTGTGATGAAGGAGAAGAATGAAGCTGAAATTTTAGTAGAGAAGATAGACTCTGCTAAAACAGATAAAGAGCTTTTGAAACTGTTGCTCTCTTTGAATGATAGTAAGTATGCAGAGGTTGTTTTGCTTTTGGAGAGTGTTGTGTATAATGGGAAGAGTGTTTCGTTGGGCAAAATAAAAGGGATGTTGTAAATCGAGTTTCCCTGCTCAAATGCCCTTGGGTGCAACCCGAACTACAAAGGAGAAAAATGCAAACAAAAATAAAAGCTATAAAAATAGAAATAGCAAAAGCAGTTATAGGGCAAGAAAGTATGATAGAGGGTCTACTTATAGGTCTTTTTTCTGGAGGTCATATCTTAGTAGAAGGTGTGCCTGGTTTGGCGAAGACGACAACAGTGAAGGCTTTGTCTGCTGCCTTGGAGTTAGAGTTTAAACGTATACAGTTTACGCCTGATTTGTTGCCTTCAGACATTATAGGGGCTGAGATTTATGATCCGAAGAACAATGCCTTTAAAATTAAAAAAGGACCTATATTTACTCAGCTTCTTTTGGCAGATGAGATAAACCGTTCTCCTTCTAAAGTACAATCAGCACTGCTAGAAGCGATGCAGGAGCGACAGGTGACCATTGGTGATGAGAGTTTTGAACTTCCTCATCCTTTTATGGTTATGGCAACGCAAAATCCTTTAGAACAAGAGGGGGTCTATAGGTTACCAGAGGCTCAACTGGATAGGTTTATGATGAAGTTGCTTATAGAGCATAATTCTGAAGAAGATGAGTTGGAGATAATGCGACGGATTGCTACAAAGAGTTCAGAGGCTGTTAAAGCGATAATTTCAGTTGATGAGTTGGAGTTGATTTCTTCTGAAATAGATAAACTTCATATAGATGAGGAAGTTGAAAAATACATCGTAGCGTTAATACGTGCAACACGAATAGAAGATAAAAACATACGTTATGGTGCTTCTCCACGGGCTTCTATAGATTTGTATAAGGCTTCTAAAGCTCACGCCTATTTGGCTGGAAAAGATTTTGTATCACCTGTTGATGTTGTAACCATGGCATATGCTGTGTTACGGCATAGAGTAGGGCTTTCGTATGAAGCACGAGCAAAAGGGGTTGAGGTTGATGAGGTTTTAAAAGGTATTGTTGATCGTGTGGATATGCCGTGATTTTAATGAACAGTGAAAAGTGAAAGATGAATAACAAACTCCAAACCATACTCCTAAAAGCCAAAGAAGATGTCTGCAGCCATCTAAGTGGTGGAAACTTATCCCAAATTCTAGGGCAGGGGTATGACTTTTCTGAACTTAGAGAGTACGACAGTTCTGATGATATTCGTCATATCTCTTGGATAAACTCTGCGAAGTTGGGCGAACCTTATGTTAAGAAGATGCATGAGGAACGAGAGCTTAATGTGGCTGGTTGTATGCTTCTTGATGGACGTTTTTTATTGGGAAAGAAGCAAGAATTACTAGCGTATGTGGTGGCTGTTTTGGGCTACTCTGCTTATGAGGCGAATGACCTTTTTTCTACGGTTTTAATGGTTGGAACAGAGATGAAACATTATGAACCTACTAAAAATATGTATCTCATAGAGAAGGTAATAGCAGAGCTTGGTGCTGTTGAGCTGTTGGGAACAAAAGTAGATTACGCGAAGGTTTCTGATATTCATTTGGAGTCAAAACATCTCTTGTTTGTGGTGGGTGATTTTTTAGATGTTGTTGATTTGTCTCTTTTGGCACAAAAACATGAGGTTGTGGTGATTATGATTCGAGACTCGTTAGAAGAGAACCCTAAAGTTACAACTGATGAACAGCTTGTGAACCCTCAAACAAATCAGCCTCTACATCAGATGCTTAGTAAAAAAGCTATAGAGCATTATCGAGCCAAACTTTTAGAGCATGATGAAAGATTAGTGGAGCATTTTCATCAGCATAATATTCGCTATATGAAGGTTTTTAATATTGATGAGCTTATTGTTAAACTTGAAAGATTGTTTGTATGAGAAA
>LBBO01000002.1_pt4 | contig 9598 bp, 9 predicted proteins | sample 329191 | NCBI WGS metagenome assembly LBBO01 (sample SAMN03174413, study PRJNA266758) | hydrothermal vent metagenome | biome: marine hydrothermal vent; feature: marine hydrothermal vent chimney; material: microbial mat material; isolation source: microbial mat from marine hydrothermal vent chimney in...
CTCATAATACTCAACTGAAAAACTTGTAGGTAATATACCCTCTGCAATGCGTTGTAAAAACTCAAACATATGTAGGTCTAATGCTAGTTTTGCAACCCTTTTTCCTGCATACTCTATCTCTAAATCAATCTGACCATATTCATCATCAAAACCCTTAATATATTCTAAATGAATACCTTGATTAATATCTTTTTGATTAAAGGCTATACGCGTAATAACCTCCGATGAGAGTTTTGACATTGTTCCTGTTAATGAAGTAGCTATATAGAGCCTATCATTTCCATCTTTACTTAAAAGCTCTCCCAAAAAAACTCGATTAAGCCCTAATGCTAACTCTTTTATAATAGTTTTTGAAACCTTTCGTCCATTTTTCAAAGGAGTAATTACTTTGGTATAAAATTCATCAGCATGTTTATAAGCAATCAAATCTTTAGAATCAATCTCTATATTTCCCCATCTTATTGTACCTTGATAGTTGAAAAATAGATGCCTACGCAATAAAATCAAATACTCTCTAATCATAACTATATCGCCATCTTCTAAATAGTTCTCTCTATACTTATGAAAAGTTTTAAAGTCAAAAAAAGGATTACTTAACTCACGAATATATAACTCTTTCGTTTCTATATCTCCATAAAGTATAAAATCATCTATATTGTTACTTGTCTCATATCCAATGCGTAACTCTCTTAACTCTTTAAACGGACTCTGTTCTTGTTTGCTCTTGGTTAAATTGTCTCCAAAAACATTATTATAAAAGGAACTATTCGACTTTTTATTTAACCCTCTAGCATGTTCTATGGCTACCGTACAATTTTTAAATATTCTATCTTTATCCTTATAACCCAAAATCATATTAGAGATAAGCATAAAAAGTTTTCTAAGTGTAATGTGCGTATAGTTCAAGTCACAACTTCTCACAATAGCAATAAGCTGTTTTTGGATATGCTCTTTTTTTAACAACACTATATTGGAATGAATAGGACAAAAAATTTCTTCATCATTTAGACTAGGACAATCACTCTCATAACGGTCACATAAAGAGAGTACCTCTTTTAATAACAGTTCAAAGTTTTTAGCCGAAGAGGTCTGGCTTAAATCCAATAAAATTAAATTATCGCTAAAACCTGCATACTCTATACTATCTTCAATTAAATCTAACAACTTTTTAAAATGCTCATGTTCACTCAACGCATCACGCAAAGTATCGGTCAATATCCCATCATTCGCTGCAATAATATAAAGCTCGTTTGGGCCTTTATAAATGGAGCCATAAAGACTCTCTAATGCTCGAAGCTTATCATCTATCGCTATTTCCGTAAAGTCTTTAATGTATTTAATATGAATACCTTCAAATTCAAGCTTAGGAATATAATCTTTACTCCAAGACTGAATATCTCCACCCATCTCTTCAAAAAGTTTACGCAGAAGATAAGTCTTCCCATCCCCAGCAGAGCCAGAGATAATAATAGGTTTTGGATTTAAAATAAATTTTCCAAATAATTTTTCCAAAAGGTTGTTATCAATTTTTATCTCATTAACCCCCAATCGTTTAGCAAACTTTGAAACATGTTCATCATAAGAAGCTTTATTTTGAGAGGTTGGTGCATAGGCTGATAAGAGTTTGAAGAAGTTTTTTTTCATATTTTATATCTCTTTTTTCAAAATTTGACTAAACTTATGTATTAACTCAGGATATTTTAATACTCTCTCTTCAATATCTTCTCTATTCCACCAATCAATATAAATATTTTCTCTCTCTTCTATAGTTTCAAGATATTCTGTTAATCTAGTTGTAATTTGCGTATTAGTGACAATCATATAACCATCAGGTTTATAATCAAATATTGTATCAGCTACATCTACATTAGACTTACCAATACTCTGTTTTTTACTACTTTTTAAATTAGTTTTACATTGAACTATTAACTTTTTATAATCAAATCTTGCTTCATTTTCATCAAAAATACTATTTCTATACTTTGAATTAAATTTACAAATAATATCTCTACCATTATCAGGTTGGTTTGTAGGGGCTACTTTTCTTGCCCAAAAAATATGACTTTCTTTTTTTAATAATTCTACAATCAAGTCTTCAAATAAATTACTATCCTCTTTTGTATTTATCTCAATTGAGACTACATTTTCTTTAAATAATATTTGACTTTCTTCAAAATGTCGTTGCCGAATCAGCTCTTTTTCTTCTATAAATTTTTCTAAATATCCATCATTTCTAAAAAAAATTAAATGCTCTTGACCAATTAAAATAGATATATTTTCTAATGGAATCAATATATTATCTCTAGGATAATTTTCTAATTTTTTAAGTATATTATTTGCTCTATTATATGTTTCATCATATATGATATTTTTAATATCGTCATCTATAAATAGTTTTCCATTAATCCCATTAATAATATTTATTTCACTCATTTTAGCAACTCTAGTAATAAATGTTACTATAGATTGACTTTTAACAACAGAAATACCATAATGAATTTCTCTATAATAAAACCATTTTGGATTAGTTCTAGAATTAAATAGGACATCTTCTAATTCTCTATTTATAGATAAATTAATAATATCTACCCATTCTAACAATTCTTTATTTTCAAAATCAAAAATATCTTCAAGACTATGAGAACAATTAAAAATATTACAAAGGTCATCAATAACTACAGTCAAAGAGGAAATGATACTTATAAGATATTCAATATCTTGTTCTTTTTTTAAATTCAAAAAAGGGCTATAAGGCTGATAAGGTATAATTTCTCTTGCATATAATTCTTGTTTTATCCCTGTAAAATCATTTTCTATATCAATGATTTCAAATGAGCTTTTATTGAAAAAAAATCTAAAAAAAATAGCTACTATTATGGAAGTAACATCATTAAAGTCCGTTCTATCTCCATAAAATACATGCCAATCTCTGAATCTAAATTTTATACTTACAAAATATTCATTTATATCTACATCTTCTAGGTCACATTTATTTATATCCTCATATTCAAGAAAAGAGTTGTAAACATTCTTTAACTCAATAAAGGTATGATTATATTCATGCCATATCTGAATTACACCATTTTCTCTTTTTTCAAAAGAGTATTGTAGTGCTTCAGATAATTCTTTAATATTTTGAAGAGACATAATACACTAATCCTTTTTTACAAAGTACACATAGTACAAAGCTTATCTTTCTCAACCTCATCCAACATCTTATCATGCTCTGAGATAAAATCCATCCCTTCCATCATTGTACCATTTTTAATGGGTTGTTTTTTCTTCAGCTCTTCCATTCTTTTATAGGATTTTTTGATTCTGTCTACATTTTCAGGCTCAATGAGTTTAGACAACGGCATATCTTTTATCCAAGAGTAACCAGACTTTTCAAACTCCATTGCTTTTTTATACTCATTGGGGTGTTTTTCCCATAGCCATACCCACTCTATTTGTCGCATAAAAAAACAGAAGTAACAACCTGAACGACTCCTAAAATACTCTATATCATACTCTTTATCATACACAACATCATAATAAGCAGGTAATCCTACCCCTGCATTGTGTAAAATTCTTTTTACATCATTGAGTGTAATTCCATCATCTTTAAAAGGCATAACGGTAATAATATGTTCATCTGTAGGAATCAGACCCTCTCTGTTTTCATCAGCTCGGATACCTACATAGTTATAAATGGTATATTCTTTAAACTCTTGCATGGTATTTAAAAAAGTTTCAAGCTTCATTTTTATTGTACACCATCGCTCTGTAGGAGAGGGAAGATAATCATTATGTTGTAAAAGAAGCTCTTTAAAAGACTTTTTAGGAAACTTATACTCCACTTTTATACCTAATATAGATTGTAACTTATTTAAGTAATCATAAGTATCTTGTAACTCCTCTTCTGTATCAAAAAATAGATACTTGAACTCTCTATCTGGGTACTTTTCTTTCATGTAAATAGCAAGAGCAGCACTGTCTTTACCACCTGAAATAGAGATGACATGTAATTCTTTACGCATTATTTAACTCTTTATTTAATAATTGAGAAATTAAAAACAGTTTCTCATCGTTTGTGTATTCGGTTGGAATCATTTTATTTAATTCTAAAGCTTTATTATTGATTATATCTAATTTACTTTTATCAATGGAGATAACTCGATTTAAATTTGAATCAAGTGAAGCCAACGATATTTTTCTTACATCTTTTGTATCACTAGCCATATCAGAGAGTTCTAATTTAGATAACATATCCCTAGAAACATCTTTTAATTTACCTTTTAAAACTGTAATATCATTATCGTAACACTCCTCAAGTTTCTTATTAATCAAAATAACAGCAATACTATTAATGAAATCTAGAAAACTATGAGAGAATGTAAAACTTCTAATCAAAGCTTTTGTTTGAGTATCTAAGGATTCAACTTTTTCTAATTTTTTTGACAACGCCAACAAGGCATTCTTATATGGAAATGATTGACTCTCAAAATGAAAAATTTCTGAAAAATATTTTTCAAACTCTACTATCTCATTCTTATAGGCTAAGGCAACTTCATTAAAAGCTTTTTTAAACTTTAATACAAACTCTTCATTGATAATATTCTCAATATCTGCATACCCTAAAGCTCTAGGAAACTTCACAAAAAAAGCATCTTTAGGGTCTTTCATAGAGATAATTGCACTTCGTAAAGCTATCGCCTCTTTTGATAACTTTTGAGTCTGTTTTGCATAATTTGGTAAAATAGAAAACTTTCCATGTAAGGTTTTTATAATAGAGACAACTTTATCTTTAGAGTAACTATACTCTGAAAAATCTGTAGCAATTTCAACATAGTTTTTAAATAGATTTTGCTCTTTTCGAGACAATTCAATGAGCTGTAACTGAAACTTTTGACTGGCTTTCCACATATTCATCAACATATCTATTGTTAATACATAAGTATAGGTATTGTCTCTAAAAATATTTACTTTTTCTCTATGAACAAGTACAAAGAGTGAAATAACAAACAGAGCAGTGGTTCGATTGAGTCCATAAGGCTCTTTCTCTAACTTACTTATTAATACATCTAATGGAAGTTTTTGAGACAATAGTTTTGATATATATTTCCAAATATTTGAAAAGTTTAACTCCGTTGGTTCAGATAAAATATACAAACCATCTTTTATTTTTTTATGAATACCTGCTTTTTCTATAACTGATAAATATAAAGCTTTTTCAGCAGGAAGTTTTTTAATTCCTAAATACTCTAAATGACTATTCTCTAACATACCTTCAAAAAGTTTTTTTATAGTAGTTGTACTTGCTCCCTTATGGGCAATCGTATGATTAAAAGTATAACTGTTTATCATCGGTGTATCAGGATATGACTCTTTTGCAATCTCACTCAAAATTTCTTGTAATTTCCTAGAAGAGTATGAATACTCTCCTCCTTTATAAAAAATAGAACCATTCATATAACTTGCATTGAGTAACTTTTCAAGTGTTATTGTATAGTCATTCATCATATTATCCATAATCTCTTTGGTATCAATACTTATAATGGCAGAAAACTCTTCGCGTATATCTTCTAATACATACATCTTTTTAATCAGTACTTCTAGATGAGACAAATTCTCTAAAGGAATAAAAACAGATTTTGAGGAAACAAAACTCTCTTTTTTTAATAACTCTTTATCTGTATCTGAAAACAATATTTTATATTTAGAATCAACTAAATTTATACTCTTTAAAACATACTTTTTTTCAAAGTATCGCTTAGTCCCATATTGAACAAAATATTTTTTTGCCACTAAGAACTTATCTATAATAAAACCATTCAGTTTCTTTTCAAAATCAATATTTTTATTCTCTGATAATCTTTTTTTTAACTCTTTATTGATATTAATATTTGAATCTTCTAACAGTGAAAAAGATTTTGTTTGCTCTTGATAAACCAAAATATTTTCATCTACAAGTTCACTAATCGTAACCCTAACCTCTTTTTTAGAGTATCTATCTAAGAGTGATAAAATAAGATGTTGTTCATCTGTTACAATAGTATTAGAGAGTTTAAAAGTATGAATAAGAGCAATACTTTTAATAATATCTTGTTTAACATCAGTTTTAGTTCTAGCATCTTGTAGTCGATGTTCAGCCTTATACCAAATCTCTCTATCTGGTAAAAGAATATTATAAACTTTAAGTAGATAACTCACATACTCATATAAGTTAGATAAAGAGTACAATGTAACCTTTTCTTGCTCTGTAGCAATAAACTCTTGAAAAGCATGTGGTTCGGTAGAGAAAAGAAAAGAAAAAATAGAGCGTTGATTTTGAAAATACCTTGTAAATATTTCAGATATTGCTATGGCAGAAAAAGGGTGTATCGGTGCAATTTTTTTAAATAGCTCACCATTACTACTCTCCTCAAATATAGCTTTATGACAAATCTCATCTATCAGGTTCTGTGAATCTTTTATAGGAATACTTTTTTTTAAAGAGATAGTCTCTTTAAAAATATTGAGCATCTCATAATAATTGTCTTTAAAAACAATATTTTCAAATCTTCCTTGAATTTTATCCCAATCAGTATAGGTCATACTTGTAAGACTATTCGTATATTCGCTAAATGTCTTATGTAAAGAGATAATCAATTTATAACTATTTTTTTTATTGATATACTCTGATAAAGTCTGTAAATCAAAAATATCATTAGAATTAGCATCTTCTAGCCCGTACTCTATAAACTTTCCAAACTCATCTATAGAAAATAATACATCACTATACTCACTTTTTTTCAAATCTTTATCAAGAAGTTCTAAAGTTTTACTCATTTGAAAAATTTTATTTTTTTGAAGATACTCTATAGTTTCAACTAAATTGTCATGTTCCAAAATAGCATTTTTAAATTGAGATTTAAATGAAGCATGTTCGCCTACAATTTTAATTTTTAGAAATTTTCTATCTTTAATAAAACTCTCATAAAGTTTATATAATTGCTTATTATTTTTTTTAAGAGTTTGTAAACAATGCTCACTATTTTCATTTTGAGACAACAGAGTATTGATATATAAAAGCAGTGAAGATTTTCCACAACCAAAAGGTCCAATCAATGCTATAGAGTTGTGATAATCCATTGTAAAAAAAGTGCTTAGTGTATCTTTTGTAGATTGCGTTATAATGTAATCTTTACACTCTTCTTTATCATGTAGTATATTGGTTGATTTGTTGAATCTATTTTTTAAAGTAAGTTCATTTTTATAAGAGAACACTACCATCCTTTATCCGTATATCTTTTTTAATATCACTGATTTATCTATCTGTTCAGTTATATAAATTTGTCTAATACCTGCTGTTTCAGAATAGGTAAATTTATTATTTGTAAGTTTTGATAATTTATCTATTTTACTATACAGAGTATGCTCACTCATACATAAACTTTTTTGTATACTTAATTTCCCTCGTTGAATATCATCTATAGAAATTGAAGTGGCACTTAAACCATGTTGCATCTCAATATAATCACATAAAATATATAAAAATAGTTCATCTGAAATAGGCGTAACAGAACTAATATTTAATGAATAACTACCTTGTGATAATTTTGTAATAATATTTAACTCAGACAACAGACTCATACTATGATTTTCTCCATGATTATTGTTATACATGCGTATAAGCACATCAACATCAGCATTTAAAGTCGTAGGAGATAACTTAATTTTATTTTCATTTAACCATGAAGTGATATAGTCAACAATCTCTTCTTTAGAAAATTTATGTGGATAGATTTTATTAAAAAAAAGATTATACAAGGTAGCTTTTTCTCTATGTTTAACCAAATTCCAATGTAATATCCAAAGGGTATCACTATTTTCCAAATAGGGATCATTGTCTAAAATAGTTTGCCCCAACACTGTTAGTTTTTCTCCATCAATCAAAGCAAAAACTTTCATCCAATGATTGAGTGATTTAACCATATTACTTCCAAGCCCTAATTGTGCAATAGTTGTTTCAATATTTGATTGAATAAATATTCTATTATCTTCTCTATAGGCTTCTAAACCTTTAGTAATCCAATCTATTTTACAATCAAATTTATCATGACCTGAAAATGATGTTTTTATTTTTGTCATACCTGTTTTATATCCTATTACTTTATAATTTTTTAAGCGTATTTTACAATTTATATACTTGATTTCTCCACTCAATCCCCCGATTCAATCCATCATTACTAGAAATCTCATCAATCAAAGAAAAGCCAGCATCTAAAAAAATCTGATTGACCACAGTACCCCTCAAATCTTCAAAAAATCGTTCATCTGCTTCTCTTGGAGTTGCAGAATAACTGACTATTACTTTGCCACCAATAGCCAAATAGTTTTTTATATCTTCTACCCACTCTTTTAACTCTTCTTTTGTTAAATGCATCACAACAGCGATGCAGACAATGACATTGAACTTTATATCAAATTCTAGTTCTAACATAGGGAGTTTTGCACAAAAAAGTCTATTATTAAAGTAGCTATCTTTTTGAAGATGGTCAACAAATTTTTGTGAAGCATCAACACCCCAACACTCAGCACCTAAGGTTTTGATGTACTGCAAATCCCTACCTGAACCAAAACCTATGTCTAAGACTTTGTCACCATTTTTGATATGTTTGTTAAATAGATTGTTTAGAGGAGTTAATGTCGCAGAGTTGTATGTTTCTATGAGAGCTTTGTGGTTTTCGTTGTAGTAGTTTAGTAAGTCGCTCTTTACGTTCATAAAAGTAAGAATCCAAATCAAGGCTTTCATCAACCTTTGGAGAGACAGAATAACTCTATACGATAACATCTACTTGACTCTATATCTATATGAATCGTCTGCATATTTCTCTCCTCATTATTTTTACTTTTGTATATCAAAAAATGATTAAATATTTTAATCTAGCATGATATACTACCAAAATATAAACCAAAGGAGTCCAACCATGTGCGTTATCATTACCATCATTATGCTTGGTTTTGCCATACAGAACCTTATGATAGAAAACTGGCTTACGGGGCTGACACAGCTTATAATAGCATTAGGCTTTCTACTTCTACTTATTAATAACATACGCAAAACTCGATGTGAACGAAATGGAACTTGTTATAGTGGTTGCTCTGTGACCAACTGGATAGGCAACTTGTTTAAAAAGAAAGCGAAATAATGGAGCATTTTTTTACCTGCCCCTACTGCTGGGAACGAATATCTATGATACTTGATAGCCAAGAGGAGTCGAGTGATTACATTGAAGATTGTGAGGTCTGTTGTCGACCTATAGAGTTAGATTTTAAATTTACAGGAGAGAACTTGGTATATTTTAATGCCAAGGTTATGGAAGGGATATAGCGTAGGGTGCAATTTATTGCACCCTACAAGAGAAAGACTACTCTTCCTCTTCTACGTGTATAAGCGTAACATTGTCCATGTCAACCATACCTGTACCTACAGGGATAAGACGACCAATAACAACGTTTTCTTTAAGATCTTCCAGCATATCAACGGTTCCTGCAATAGATGCAGAAGTCAATACTTTTGTTGTATCTTGGAATGATGCAGCTGAGATAATAGAATCTGCTCCAACAGCTGCTC
>LBBO01000003.1_pt7 | contig 9535 bp, 10 predicted proteins | sample 329191 | NCBI WGS metagenome assembly LBBO01 (sample SAMN03174413, study PRJNA266758) | hydrothermal vent metagenome | biome: marine hydrothermal vent; feature: marine hydrothermal vent chimney; material: microbial mat material; isolation source: microbial mat from marine hydrothermal vent chimney...
AATATAATCAGTTTAGATTTGTGCTTTAGAGAGATAAGAAGACAAAGCTACCAAAAGTTACGGGTAGCTTTGAGAGACGATTAAGACTTTTTAGTGTTAATAATTACTTAGAAACATTGCTTACAGAATCTTTAGCATTATCTGTAGTTGCTCTACTGGTATTGCTTACATTTGTTGTAACTGTGTTTGAAGCATCATTTGTATCATTTGAAACTGTTTTAGCAGCATCATTTGTATCATTAGATACAGTTTTTACAGAATCTCTTGTATCATTAGATACTGTTTTTGTAGCATCATTTGTGTCATTTGAAACTGTTTTTGTACTGTCAGTAGTATCATTAGATACTGTTTTGACAGAGTCTCTTGTATCATTTGAAACAGTTTTTGTACTGTCTGTAGTATCATTAGAGACTGTTTTTATAGAATCTCTTGTATCATTAGATACTGTTTTTACACTATCTGTAGTATCATTTGAGATTGTTTGAGCTGAACTATTTAAGTCATTTGACACAGTTTTTACACTGTCTGTAGTATCATTTGAAATAGTTTTTAGACTGTCTGAAGTATCATTAGAAACAGTTGTTACACTTTTAGTACTGTCATTAGAAACAGTTTTTAAAGAATCTGTCGCATCGGTTGAAATGGTTGAAACACTATCTTTCATATCTGTAGTGGCAATGGTTGCACTATCTTTTAAATCTGTAGTTGTACTTTTAACAGACTCTTTAGTATCATCTGAAAGTTCAGTTAGTGAATCACTCATATGTCCAGTAGTATTTACCTCTGCTGTTTTAAGATCATCAGAAACTTTAACTGTTGAATCTTTTACATCACCACTAACATTGGTAACTGATCGTTCAGCAGATTTAGAAGTTTCTACGGCACCATCTTTCATAGACGCAACACTGTCTTTGGCATCTTTACTCATACTTGTAGCTGCATCTTTCATGTCTTTAAACATGTCTCCAAAGCTAAAGTCTGCTGACGCTGTTGTTAACATAGCTGCTGTAATGGCACTAACTAATATCGTTTTTCTCATTTAAATCCTTCAATGTTTTAGATAAGAAAATGTTATCATTTATTATTTAAATAAACACTTAAATATGATGACAAATAGCACTTAAAGAAGATGCCATTCATAAGATTTATTGAATTGTGTAAAAGTAGGTCACATTAAAACATTATAAAAAATAAATATAAATATGTTCCGAGGAAAGAACTACCAAGAAGTGGTAGCCCTTTATTTAAAAAGATAAAAAATTATTTGCTATCTACAGAATCAATTGCAGCTTTAGCATCGTTAGTAGTTGATCTACTTGTATTAGCAGCATTTGTTGAAACTGTATTCGAAGCATCATTAACATCATTTGAAGCTGTTTTAGCAACATCATTTGTATCATTAGATATAGTTTTTACTGAATCACTTGTGTCATTAGAAACTGTTTTTGTAGTATCTGCAGTATCATTAGATACAGTTTTTACTGAATCTCTACTGTCATTTGAAACTGTTTTTGTAGCATCTGTAGTATCATTAGATACAGTTTTTACTGAATCTCTTGAATCATTTGAAACTGTTTTAGTAGCATCTGTAGTATCGTTAGATACTGTTTTTATTGAATCAGTAGTATCATTTGAAACTGTTTTAGTAGCATCATCTATATCGTTAGATACTGTTTTTACTGAATCTCTTGAATCGTTAGAAACTGTTTTAACTGAATCAGTAGTATCATTTGAAATTGTTGTTACATTTTTAGTAGTATCATTTGAAACTGTTTTAGTAGCATCATTAACATCTTTAGAAACAGAAATAGCAGAATCTTTCATATCTTTAGAAGCGATAGTTGAAGAATCTTTAAGATCTTTAGTCGTGTTGGTAATAGAATCTTTAGTATCTTCAGCCAATTCAACTGTAGAATCTCTAAAATCTTTAGAAGTTGCAAGTTCAGAAGTTTTAAGATCGTCAGATACTTTAACTGTTGAATCTTTTACATCACCACTCACATTTGTAACTGTTCTCTCAGCAGATTTAGAAGTTTCAACAGCACCATCTTTCATAGATGCAACAGAATCTTTAGCATCTTTACTCATACTTGTAGCTGCGTCTTTCATATCTTTAAACATGTCACCGAAACTAAAATCAGCTGACGCTGTTGTTAACATTGCTGCAGTTACTGCACTTATAATTACGATTTTTTTCATTGAGAAATCCTTTTATATTGATAAAACAATCTTAGCAATAATTATTTAAAATGATACTTAAATGATATAAAAAAAATAATTAAAAGATATGATGTTTATCAAAGTAATTGAGTCATTAAAAATAATCTGTTACAATAACACCAACAACATTAGAAAAAAGGACAACAACTTATGAAAAAACTACTTCTCATTCCAACAATATTAGCCACATTCGCCTCTGCTGATGCTTACACACAAGCAGATAGAATTTTAGACATGCAGAAGATGGCACAAGCAATGCAAGACATACAAACTGGTTTCTTTTACAACAACATTGACATTATTAAAGATGGCACAAAAACTCTCAAAGAGACCATAAAAAGGGTACGTCCCATAGATGAAGAGATTAACAATAAAGATATCTATGAAAAGTGGTTAAACAACAGTCTTAAAATGACCAACAAAATACGAAAGAAAATTATCCGTAAAGCAGAAGACATTGATGACCGTTTTGAAAGTGGTGACCCTACTCAAGCACTACAAGCATACAATAGTATTTCAAAACATTGTCTAAAATGTCACATCAACTTGCGTAAATGGTAAATTCACGTATTAAATAAAGGATAAGAATGAAAAAACTATTAATTGTAACTTTTTTACTCATAGCCTCTTTGGATGCTAATGATATTACCATTACAGGTACTGTTGTATCTGATGGTCAAAAGATGATAGGTAGCCGTTATATGGGTTACATTAAAAAAGTATTTGTAAAGATTGGTGACAAAGTAAAACGTGAAGATGACCTTTACGAAATGGAGTCAGCAGAGTTTGACATTATGAAATCTCAAGCAGATTTAATGTTAGAACAATCAAAAATTGTGGTTGAGTTTTGGAGAAAACGTTTAGAGAATATTAATAAACGAAAGAAACGACTAGAGAGTAAAAGTTCAATGCCTATGATGGATATCAATGACTTAGATGCACAAGCTGAAAATGTCTCTGCTATGTTGGATTCGGCACAAGTTATGGTAGAACAAGCTTCTATTAAAGCGAAACAGATGGCAACTGTTTTTAATTATCTTAAAATGAAAGCTCCATCAGATGGTGTAATTGTTAGAAGAAATATTAAACCAGGTGACATGGTTATGCCAGGAATGCTCACCATTATGATGGTTGGAACGGAAGATTTAGAAATAGACGTTTCTGTTTCTGAAAGTATCATTGCTCAGGTTAAAGTAGGAGAGAAGTTAGCTGTAACTATTCCTTCGATTAAGTACAAAACCATTGGAACCATTAAAGCCATCGTTCCTGATGCCAACCCAATGACGCATAAAATAAGAATGCGTGTATCATTCGACAAAGGTAATCATAACGTCTTTCCTGGAATGTATGCGAAGATCGTTATTAAAGAGAAAAAATAATACTGGAAGTGGAGAGTTTACTCTCACCAAATGTGGGACTAAAGTCGCCACTTTCAACCAAGAACCTACTTCTTAAACACCAAATAAAACTTCTCAACCTCATCACCATAAATAGCCATGGTTTTTTTAGTAAGCAATTTCATTTTGGTTAATTTTTGAATCTCTGCCAGAGTATGAAAGTATTGAATAATAGACTCTTTACTCTTGATAAAAACATCTCCCTCTTTTTCAAACAGAGTAAAGTCCATGTGGTATTCACCCTCTTCCTCTTCATAATCTGAGTCTATGGTTACAAAACGCTCATCATCATCTTTTATAAATGAACCAGACGCTACTACTTTAAACGCATACAGGGTATTGATGTCAAACATAAAATGACCTCCCTCTTCTAAACGCTCTTCTATACAACGCAAAAAACGTTTTAGACTTGGCTTATCCAAATAGTTCACCATGTCAAAAATGGCTGTTATTACATCAAACCTTTGACGCACTTTACAAAGCTCTATGCACTCAGCTTTTAAACCTTTGGCTTGTGTCTGTTTTACCATAAGAGGACTAAGGTCAATGCCCATAGCCTCTACTTCTGGATACTCTACACCCACTTGAGCCAAAAATGTACCAAAACCACAGCCTACATCAAGCAGTGTTTTAAACTCTAATCTGTTCAATGTTTCATAATAATACTCGTTTAAAGTAGGTCTAACTTCATTGACCCCCAACAAATCTTCGACTTTAGAATAGAGGTCTAACGCATTAGACACGGCTCTGTACCACTTCATTTATTTTTTCATAAAGAGCTAGTACTTCATCTTTTTTAGCATAGTAAGCGTTTTTGTTCGCAATCAAATAAACCGATGAGTCCATAATATCTTCAGCCACTTTTAGCCCATTTTCTCTCATGGTTGCACCTGTCTCTACTATGTCCACAATAGCATCTGCCAAACCAACCAAAGGAGCCAACTCTATAGAACCATAAAGTTTAATAATCTCAACACCCACAGCTTTTTTAGCAAAGTACTGCTCGGTAATGTTCACCATTTTAGTTGCTATCTTAATGTTGGGCTTTGACCAGTCCAGTTCATCTTCATTTCTAATCCCGATAGAGACTTTACATTTACCCATCTGCATGTCTAAAAGCTTTACAATGTCCAACTCTTTTTCAGTAATCACATCAAGACCAACCACACCAATGTCGGCTGAACCATGTTCTACATAAGTAGGAACATCTTGGTTTCTTACATTTAAAAAACGAAACTCCCCTACTTCCATAATAAGCTCACGCCCTTCAAACTTAAACTCTCCACCAAATATTTCTGCAAATATTGCCAAAGTCTCTTCTGCGATTCTTCCTTTTGGAAGTGCTACTGTTAACATCTATTACCCTTTAATGCGTTCTTTATGCCCTGAAATATTAGCGTCTCATCAAATAGCGCATTATCAAAAAAAGAGGAAATACTCTTCCCATCTCCTCCTGATATATAAAGCTGTTTACCAACCTGATGTTTTTCTATGAGCATTTTTATCGACGCGATTATACCAAAACTTATCCCATCTTTAGTTGTTTTCGGAAGTCTATCTAACGAGATGTTTAAATTTAATTTGGTCTCTAAAGCAGGAGAGATTGCACCATAGGCTTTTATGTAAGCCTTTAATCCAGGAAGCAAAAACCCACCTTGGTAAACACCCTCTTCCATCACATCGACCGTAATGGCTGAACCAGCACTTACAAATATGCCATTTTCATGAGACAGACACAAAGCTCGTCTGTCTATTCCCATGGTATCATAGCTGTTTTTTAAAACCATTTTATCCGATACATCTGTCCAATTTTCTAACCCATTTAACTGCTCTTTAAGCTGATGTTTAACGGTAATATATTGCAGTTTTTCATTGGCATAGTGTTCTATGGCTTCTTCATGGCTTAGGTGTATGACCTCTTTACCATTGTAGATATGAATTCGGGTGTTTCCTATGTCGGCTAGTAGCATTCTAACTCTTCTTCCGAACCCGAACCTTCTTAGGTGCAAACAACTCCAAGGCTTTAGCCACCATTGGTTCGTCTAAAATGGTTCGTTCATCTTTCTCTTTGGCTGCTTCTACACCACCATCAGAAGGAGCCACACATGAACTTTTCATGGGAGCCTCCATTTCGGATTCGCTCAATGAGCTTCCATTTATAGGTTCATGAATAGGTTGATTTAACACCTCATCTTCTATCATAGAAACGGGTTCTTCCATTATTGGATTATAATTTTGCTGTTCATACTGTGGTTCTTCTTTTATAATAGGCTTAACAACTTCTACTCGGGAGGGTAACTCCTTTGATATATTTTTGATTTTGGTCTCAAAACCAAAAATCTCTTGAACAAAAGTTCTAATGGTCATCCAGTTATTTTTTAACAATCTCTTCTGCTCTGCATTGGCTGAAGATTCCCATGTCAAAAGGTTGTTAGCAAAAGAACGGTAAACAATGCTGTACTTAAAGCACTCTCCTAAATCATAGTTTCTATCGTAAAGTTTCTCCATCAATTTCTCAAAGAGTTTGGCACCCTCATCCAAGGGTTTTTGAGCTGCTTTAACTTCTGCCATAGGAGCTTCAACCATAGGTTCAGGCATTTTCATCTCAACTACCGACTCTTCTTCTAAAAGTTGCATAGACTCTTGGGCTATCTCCTCTTCAATAGAATCAGGAACTGAAACAACTTCTTTTTGAACTTCAGGAACACTAACCTTTGTAACAGGAATAACAACAGGAGCAACCTCTTTCACTTCTACACCTGAAAGCTCTTTTTCAAGTGAACGAATCATGCTGTCTATCTCTTTTATCTGTAACGCTTCCATCATTTTAAAAAGTGTTAACGAAAGAACAAACTCACCATCTGTTCCCATGCTAAGCAGAGACTTTGACTCTGCCAACACCCTAAAGAAACGCTCTACAATCATAGGTGTAATGGCATGTGAACCACTTAAAAGTATCTCTTTTAAGTAGAGCATCAACTCATCTATTACCATCTCAGCTTCAAACTCACTCGCTTCCCTAATAAAGGTTAGAACCTTAGCTTCATCTTTTACCAAAATGTCGTTTAATAACGCTTCCAACATAGAAGGCTCTATAATCCCCAACATATTGGTCACAGTAGTGATACTAATAAAGTTTTTCGAATAGACAATGGCTTGGTCAAGTAGTGTCAAAGAGTCACGAACACTCCCAGCACCCGAACGGGCAATCACACCTAAAGCATTCTGCTCATACTCAACCCCTTCAAGGTTCAAAATATGTGCCAAGTGTCGTGCCACCACGGGCTGAGATATTTTTCTAAATCTATAGTGCTGGGTTCGACTCAAAATGGTCGCTGGAAGTTTAAGAGGATCCGTCGTTGCCAAGATAAACTTTACAAACTCTGGTGGCTCTTCTAGTGTCTTTAACAGCGCATTAAATGCCTCTTTGGTCAACATATGAACCTCATCAATAATAAAAATTTTATATCGTGCTGTTGAGGGTTTATATTTGGTATGTTCTATCAGTTCTCGTATGTCATCTATCTTTCGATTCGAAGCTGCATCCATCTCTATAATGTCCATGTGGCGAGACTCAGAAGCCATCACACAATGGTCACAAACCCCACAAGGGTGAGAGGTTGTTCCCTCTTCACAAATCAGTGCTTTTGCAAAGATTCTTGCCGTTGAAGTCTTACCTGAACCCCTTAACCCTGAAAAGAGATAGGCATGAGAAAGTCTGTCACTGTCTAACGCCAAACTGAGAGTTTGTGATACTGCTTCCTGACCTATCAAATCATCAAATGTTGCTGGACGGTACTTTCTTGCTAAAGCCAATGACACATAAAACTCCTAAAAACTGAAATCGAACAATTATTACTATTGTAGTCAAATTTTACTTGTGATATAATTGTTTTAAAATATTAAATGGAGCCTTACAATATGAGATGGGAAGATCGTGATCAGAGTGACAATGTAGAAGATAGACGAAGAAAAGAGAAGAGTGGTGGGGGTATGCGTGGCATGCCATCTATGGGTACCATTATGTTTTTATGGCCATTTATTCAAAGATTAATAAAAACCAAATTTGGTTGGGCAATTATTGGCTTGGGTGCTGTCGCTTACTTTTCAGGTTTTAACCCTCTGTCATCTATGACAGGAGGCTCTTCAAAAGTAGCCAACTCTGCAGCTGATGACAAACAAGCTGCTTTTATATCAACCGTTTTAAACGATACAGAAGAGGTTTGGAAAGAGATTTTTAAACAGCATGGAGCCACCTACAGAGAACCGAAAATGGTACTCTATAGAGGTTCAACACAGAGTGGTTGTGGTCACGCTTCTGCTCAAATGGGACCATTCTACTGTCCTGCTGATGAAAAGGTCTATTTGGACCTAAGTTTCTTTGACGAACTGGCTAAAAAACATAACGCCACAGGTGACTTTGCACAAGCGTATGTACTCGCCCATGAGATTGGTCACCACATACAAAACATGGAAGGAACACTCTCTAAAGTTCAAAAAATGAAACAACAAGCACGTGGTGATAAAGGTGAGAATCAACTTCAAGTGCGTGTAGAGCTTCAAGCAGACTGTTACGCAGGAGTATGGGCACACCACGCCCACAAACGTTTCAATATCTTAGAACAAGGTGATGTAGAAGAAGCCTTACAAGCAGCATCTGCCATTGGTGACGATACCCTACAAAAACAAGCCCAAGGTTATGTAGTCCCTGATGCTTTTACTCATGGTTCATCTGATCAAAGAGTTGAGTGGTTTAGAAAAGGTATTAAGAGTGGTAATATCGCCAGTTGTAATACTGGTTTGTAATAGCTTTTAACCCATACACTCACTCCCAATCTACTAAGGTTGGGATATATCCTACACACTTCATTTTTGACCAATAGCTTGGGAAAATAGCAACATTCCCAAATATTCCTTAATAAAATTCATCACCATTAAGCCAACTGTAATTTTTCATCATGTATAAGTTGGGTTCATCTCTCGGAGTGCCAAATAGATTTTATATCTAGGCTGAGATAGCAATTAACTTGCTAATTCCGTAGAACTTGAACTGGATAATCCCAGCGTAAGGAAGAGAATTGAATAAAAACAAGTTTTTTATAATCTTTTTGAAAAATTATTTGTTCTTCTTATTTAACTTCTTTTCCTTTAATTATAATATTTAAGGAACCTATAATGACACAAAATTATAAAGAGACACTAACCACTTCAAATGAGCTTTTAACAAGAGATCCATTTCCTGCTTCTACCAAAGTTTACCTAGAGGGCGAAATTCATAAAGAGATTCGTGTACCTGTAAGAGAAATTTTACTCGGAAACGAAACAAAATTAAGAGTTTATGATACATCAGGACCTTACACAGACCCAACTGTTGAGATTGATGTAGGAGAGGGAATTCCTGCTATTCGTAAAGATTGGATTTCAGGACGTGGCGATGTTGAAGAGTACCAAGGACGAATTATGGAGCCTGAAGATAACGGTTACTCTACTGATGAACAACTCGACTACGTAACTGCTGGTGCAAAAGGACTTGTTAGAACGCCTCTTAAAGCAAAAGCTGGTAAAAACGTCTCTCAACTTTGGTATGCAAGACAAGGAATTATTACTCCTGAAATGGAATTTATTGCAATTCGTGAGAACCAAGATGCAGCGATGAATGCTGAGTACCTTCAAGATGAAGAGCGTGAAGCACGACTAAAAGGTGAAAGCTTTGGGGCAAATCTTCCAGAGCAAATCACAGCAGAATTTGTAAGAAACGAAGTAGCCGAAGGTCGTGCTGTTATTCCCTGTAACATTAACCACCCAGAGGTTGAGCCTATGATTATTGGTCGTAACTTTTTGGTAAAAGTAAATGCAAACATTGGTAACTCTGCAACTACCTCATCTATCGCCGAAGAAGTTGAAAAAATGGTATGGTC
>LBBO01000003.1_pt30 | contig 9525 bp, 9 predicted proteins | sample 329191 | NCBI WGS metagenome assembly LBBO01 (sample SAMN03174413, study PRJNA266758) | hydrothermal vent metagenome | biome: marine hydrothermal vent; feature: marine hydrothermal vent chimney; material: microbial mat material; isolation source: microbial mat from marine hydrothermal vent chimney...
CTACATGCGAAGCAATATCATCAACATTAAGTGCTGTGACCATTCCACCTTGAGCATAAAAGGTATTACACTCCCACGGAATATCTTTACAAACTACCAAAACTTTTTTCTCTTTTGGAATGTTCATAGCAGCATAGAGTCCTGCTATTCCTGCACCTATGATTAATATGTCATATTTTTTCATTTAATTCTCCCTTGTTCGGTGTTACCGAACCTACGTCGTCTACCCAATATGGAGCAGCTTTATACCCACAACCACTCAATAAAAAAAAGCTAAAAAATGCTATAATCAACAGATGAAAAAAGCCCATACCATACTTTCGCATATCCGTAACCTACCTGAGTTTAAATTACTTAAGAGTCACTACTGTTATCAAAAGTTTATCTCCCTTTTGAACCCAAGGTTTAAAAAAGCCATTGCTTTTGTTTACCTAAGAGACGACACACTATTTGTGGCACTCTCTCACCCAGGGTTTAAAATGGAGCTTAATTATAATAAAGATTTATTAAAAAGCCTATTAACTATGTTGGCTAAAAGTGATGAGAAGTGCAAAAGTATGAAAGCTTCAAAGGTAGTACTCTTTAACTCTAAACATCTTTCTATCATCAAAGAAGAGCTTATAGAGTCCACCGTACCCCATTATAGAGAGATGGCTTTAGGTGAGTTTACCATAGACTCTGAGGACAAAGAGCTACTCAAAGCATTTAATAAAATAAAAGATTCCATTTACAAACAAATATAAAAGGTAGCAGATATAGATGTACAAAGAGATAGAAAAAACCATTCAAAACCTACCCGATCAAGCTGGCGTTTACCAATACTTTGACAAAAATTCAAGACTCCTCTATGTAGGAAAGGCTAAAAATCTAAAAAATAGGGTTAAAAGTTACTGGCGTTTTACTCCTCTGTTCCGTCCCAATGATACCGTAGGCATTCGTATTAGAAAGATGTTGGAACAAGCCGTTAAGATAGACTATATTGTCGTAAATAGTGAAGCTGATGCACTTATATTAGAAAATTCACTGATTAAACAACTCAATCCAAAATATAATATTTTACTGCGTGATGACAAAACCTACCCTTACATCTACATCGACGAAAATCAAGCGTTTCCACGCTTTGAAATAACTCGAAAAGTTATTAAAGGTAAAAATATCTCTTATTATGGACCCTTTCCAAATGGAGGAAAAGTTCTACTAGACACACTCTATGAAGTTTTTCCTTTGGTTCAAAAGAAATCTTGTCTGCGAGAGGGAAAAGCCTGTCTTTTTCATCAAATAGAAAAATGTTTAGCACCTTGTGAAGGAAAAGTTACATCAAAAGAGTACTATACAATAATAGAAAAAGCCAAAAAAGCCATACTTAAACGCCATATTTTAGTAGAAGTTTTAAATGAAAAAATGATGAAACTTGCCATAAGTGAACGTTTTGAAGAAGCTGGAAAACTACGTGACAACATCAAAACCATAGAAGCTTTAACCATAAGTTCCAACCTTGATTTAGCAACATTGGACGATATGGATATTTTTGCCATTGTCAATGGAAAAACTAAAGGAGTTATAGTAAAACTCTTTATGCGTCAAGGAAAAATCATATCTTCATCTTTTTCTACGTTTAGAGGTTCAGATATTTTTGACCAAGATGAAGCCTATACACAAGCACTTTTAGAGTTTTATACGACAGAGAGTCCACAAATAGCCAAGAGCATTTTAGTAGCTCACTCCTTTAAAGACCAAGAGGAACTCTCAGCTCTTCTATCAGAACGTTTTTCTAAAAAAATCACCATACATCACCCTCTAAAAGGTTCAAAAGAAAAATTAACAACACTAGCCATCACCAATGCCAATGAAGTGTTAAAAATGGACAACAAAGAGGAGATAGAACCCAAAATCACTGAACTTTTTGAACTGGATACGGTGCCTTATAGAATAGAAAGTTTTGACAACTCACACATGATGGGTGCAGCAACAGTAGGAGCCATGGTCGTTTGGAATGAAGGGAAATGGCAAAAGAGTGACTATAGACGTTATGAACTTGAAGCCAAAGATGAGTATGGGCAAATGAAAGAGATGCTTACACGACGCATAGAGAGTTTCCATAAAAATCCAGCACCTGATTTATGGATTTTAGATGGAGGAGAGACTTTACGTAGACTTGCTGTTCAACTTTTAGATGAGGTCCATATAAGTTTAAATGTCATTGCCATAGCCAAAGAGAAACTTGATGCCAAAGCCCACAGAGCCAAAGGTGCAGCGAAAGATATTATCTATACAAAAGAGTCTGTTTTTGAATTAAAAACTATAGATAAACGCCTGCAGTGGGTACAACGACAGCGTGATGAAGCACACCGTTTTGCTATCACCTATCATCAAAATAAAAAACGAAAAGATGATACACAGAACTCACTACTGCAAAAAAAGGGAATTGGTCCAGCTACTGTTAAAAAATTACTCAATTATTTTGGAACTTTTAGTGCTATAGAAGATGCTACTTATAATGAAATTTCAGTTGCTAGTAGTGAAAAAATTGCTAAAATACTTAAAACAGATTCTGTTAAAAATTAATAATATAAGATGTAATCAAACATATAATATTATTTAAATAGAGTAAAAACTTATCTAATAAAACTAAAGTATATAAATAAGTTTACATTAATATATCTCTTAGTATTTTTATAATAAAGTTACCTACGGATTAATAACGAATACAAAGGAAGCATGGTGCATCGTCCAATAGCATTAGATGTTGAATATACTTTTACAAAAAATTTAATATATGAAATCGACATAAACGGAATAATTACCTATGCCAACCAAAATTTTTGTGAAGTGACTGGATTTAGGAAAGAAGAACTGATTGGTAAAGACCATTCAATATTTAGACACCCTGATGTACCAGAAATACTTTATGAAAACCTTTGGTCAACAAAAAAACAACTCAAACAGTGGTTCTCTACCATTAAAAACATGCGTCGCGATGGTATGTATTTTTGGTCAGACATTCACTGTACAGTTAAGTATGACAACAATTCAAACATGTTAGGTTTTATTATTGTCCATAAGCCAACATCAAAATCTAACAAAGAAGAAGAGATTGAGCGATATGCTCAATATTAATATAATATAACGAGGGAACAATGTATTACGGATACAATGATAACAAACAACTTATAATGGCTGATGAAGCATTTATTGAACTTTTAGGATACGACTCTTTTAATGAACTAATAGAAGCAAATATAATTAATGCCCTAAAGTTTGAAAACAATAAAATAATTGCTCAACAAGAACATCAAAAAATCAGTTCAGACTTTATGCATCATGAAATTCATGGAACCATAGGTAAATTCTACTTGGTTGAGCTCAAAAATATCACGGTAGAAAAAATTATTAAAAAAGTTCCAACACCAACAGAGAGAAAAAAGAATTTTAAAACAAACTATCAAGAGATATATCTTGATGTCGAAAAGATTTCTAAAGAGATTGGCTTAGGTGTTGATGATTATAAACTCTATCTTGATAGCTTTATTGACCAATCAATTATTGATGAAAAACGTCTTTTGGAGGGGAATGATAAGGTTATTAAAAACCTCTCAAACCTCGCATTAACATTAAAGATTCCCCACATCAATATACTGCTTTTAAAAATTCAAAAACTTTCACATCGTGAACGTATGCCTCTTATTGACAAGTACTATACAAAACTGGCTCTATTGACATTAGAAAAGCCAGAAAACTATGACGAAAATGAACTTGATGCTTTATTAGAAGAAGATAGTAAAGAAGACAAAGAAGAGGTACTGAATGCACGATTTACAGACCTCTTTAACACTGTTATTGATGACAATAAACAAGATGAATTTAACTCGGAAGAATTTGATCTTGATGACTTAAGTAGCAATAGTAGCACCCCAGAGGAGAACTTCCTTAAACCAGAAAAGAGCGTAGAGAACACTACAATAAAAGCAGCAGTAGAAAAAGAACGAACGGTTATTTCTAAAACAAAGAAGTTTACACTCGATAATGTACCAGCCCTACCTATCTCATATAGTCCACAAACAGCTGCTGATGAACTGAACCTTCCAGTGGTTCTTATCGAAGAGTTTGTAGATGATTTTATAGAGCAAGCCCATCAAGATAAAGACCATCTTTTAACTTCATATTATCAAAAAGATATGGACAACATTCATGAACTTGGACATAAGCTAAAAGGTGCTGCCAGTAACCTGCGTATTAATGATTTGGCTGATATCTTAGAAAAGATTCAATACTGTACAGAGCATGAAAAACTCGAAGAGCTTTTTATTAAATACTGGGGACATTTTCTTTCACTAGAAGATTACATGAAACAACTCAACCGAGCATAAAAAGGATATTAAGTGCAACTAAAAAATAGAATTAAACTTATTAGTACGCTGCCTCTTGTATTGCTTTTTTTAATAGCAAGTTACTTTGGTTATACCAGTTATAATCAATATACAAAAAGTACAAATCTAAATAAAAAACTTGAAGAAAATAAACTTTTAAATCTGGTTCTCAATGAAGTAAGTAGAGAGCGAGGACTCTCTGTTATTGCTCTTGCAGAAGAGAAAACAGAGAGCAGTTTATTAACGGAACAAATGAGCAGTAACGACCTTCTTATCAATAAATTGAAGAGCCAAGAGGGAATCAGTAAATATGTTAATCAAATTGTTAATATTCGAGAACTTTTAAAAAGTCAAGAGAGTTTTGAAAGCATTTTTAATAATGGATATACAAAAGATGTCATTGCTCCACTCTTAGAAAAACAGTCAAGTATAAAGAGTACACAACTCAATCAAGAGATAGAGACACTGAGCACTTCGCTTCAAGAGCTTAATAAAAATATAGCACATAGAGCCATACAGAGAGACTACTTAAGCTATTTTATTGCAAAGAGAAACCCTTTAAACGAAACAGAAATCAACTTTGTAAAGGAAGCAGAGGAACAATCTCATGGGTTTAACCCTCAATATATTCATGATGAAAAACTCAAAAAGAGTATAGAGCATTATATTGACACCATAGAGGTTAAAGTCAATAGAAAAAATCTTGAAACAGCATTTAACCAACTAGAGAGAAAATTAACCAATGGTGAGTTTCATATAACAGTTGAGAAGTGGTTTGACCTTAACAATAAAGAGATTGATAACCTTAGTAGTATCCATACCAATATTCAACATGAGCTTGAGAAACAGCTAACAACTTATACACAAACACAAATGGCTCTACTTGTTCTTTCTGCTTTAGGTATATTGTTGAGTGTTGTTCTAGGTATTATTGGATTTACAACAAGAAGAGAACTTCATCACAATATGCAAGATTTGGAAGAGATTCTTACCAATGCTGCCATAGAAGCAGACAATACCTTTGATGAACCAAGTATCTCTGCACTGAAGAATATTAACCTTAACAGCAATAAAGGTATGAAAGATGGGTACAAATTTATTGAGCTACTCATAGAGAATGCTAAATCTGATAAGAGGGAAGCTTTAGAAGCGAATGAATCAAAATCTCTATTCTTAGCAAATATGTCACATGAGATTCGTACACCACTAAATGGAATTGTAGGATTTACAGAACTTTTAAAGAGTACTGACTTAAATACTGAGCAAATAGAATTTACCAATATTATTGAAAAAAGTTCAGAGAACCTACTGAGTATTATCAACAACATCTTAGATCTCTCCAAAATAGAGAGTAACAAGACAGAACTTGATATTATTATTTTTGATCCTATTATTGAGTTTGAGTCTGCTATCGAGACGTATGGAGTAAGGGCTGCAGAGAAAAATATTGACCTAAACCTCTTCCTTGATCCAGCTATTAATAAAAAGATTCTTGGAGATTCTGTTAAGATTAAAGAGGTACTTATTAACCTCTTAAGTAATGCTATAAAGTTCACCGACTTTGGTGGGAAAATCAATGTAGAGATCAATAAAGTCTCTTCTGTAGAGAACCAAACAGAGATCGCTTTCTCCATAGAAGACAATGGTGTAGGTATGACCAAAGAGCAACAACTCAACGTTTTTGCAGCCTTTACACAAGCTGATGTTTCTATTACACGTAAATATGGTGGTACGGGTCTTGGACTCACCATCTCAACCAAGTTTTTAGAGTTAATGGATACCGAGCTTAAACTTGAAAGCGAAAAAGAGAAAGGAACTAAGTTCTACTTTACCATTCTCTTTGAAGAGGTACTTGAGAGTACAGAGCTTGGAATGGTTTCTGAATTTGATGATATTACCATTTGCAAGTTTGACTATGACCGTCCGGTAGAACAAGATGTTTATCTTACAAAATATTTAGAGTATTACAATGTTAAGAGCAAACCATTTACTACAGCATCTGATCTTAAAAAATGTAATTCAGATAAAGAGTTAAGTAGTATCTGGATTGATGTTGATACCTGTGATGATGAGCTTTTAAATACCATTCATAAACTTGATTCACATAAAGTGATTCTACTATCAAGTTTCTCTAACCGTGATAGACTTGAATCATTAGGTATTAACACAACGAAGATACTCTATAAACCTCTTACCCCAAGTAAAGTGGTTCAAGGTATTAATGCCATTAGTCCAATCGAGGAGATTGTTGATACACGAAAAAAGAGTACATCATCTCCATTCCACAATATTCAATTTCAAGGAAAAATTCTTGTTGCTGAAGATAACTTTATTAACCAGAAATTGATTAAACAAATTCTTCTTAAATATGGTGTAGAGGTTGAACTGGCAAACAATGGACTTGAGGCTTTTGAAAAACGTAAAAGTGAAGAGTATGATTTAATTTTCATGGATATCCAAATGCCTGTTATGGATGGTGTTGAAGCGACTCATGAGATTATTAATTATGAAGTGGAAGAGAATCTAAAACATATACCTATTATTGCATTAACAGCCAACGCCCTCAATGGTGACAGAGAGCGTTTTATCAGTGAAGGGTTAGATGAGTATATTCCTAAGCCAATAGAGACCAATGAACTTCTCTTTATTTTAAGAAAGTTCTTAGAACCAAAAGTTGAAACTGAAGAGGATACAGCGTCAACAGTAGAAGCCGAACCCGTAGTAAAAGTAATAGGAAGTCAAGACTCCATTCAAGTTTTAGATGTGATTAAACCAATGAAGTTAGAAGAGTCAACACCTGTAGTACCTATTACTGTTGGTAAAAAAACAGATGATGGACTGATGCTTCTAGACGAGATGGATGAGAAAGTAGAACTTTCATTTATGGATGAACTTGAAGATGATGGTTTAAAAAGTATCAGTAATAGAGTAGAGATTGAAACAGCCACTCCGAATAACAATAAGCAAAATAGACCTGCCAAAAATAAAAAGATATTAATTGCGAAAAGAAATCCTATTGAGGCACAAATTCTTTCAAAGGTCATTACAAACTTGAACTATGAAATTGAGGTTGTTGATTCCATGGAAGCACTTGAAGGGCTTATAGAGATGAGTGATTACGATATTTTACTCATAGATAAAGAGCTTGAAGAGGCACATAAATATATCTTAAAAAGACAGCACAGTAAAATGAATGTTATCATGCTTTCTCTCAACCAACCACATGAGGCATTTTTTAACTCTCATCTTATTAAAGAGATACATGTGGGAGTTATTAAACGAGAGAAGATTGAACAACTTATTAAAAAATATAGAAGGTAAAATAGAATGATTTTTAAAGTTTTAATTGTTGACGATGATTATATCAATCGTCGACTTCTAGTCTCACTATTAAAAAAGGAACTCTATCAAATAGAAACCATTGAATCGGTTGATGGAGGAGATGCACTACACAAATGTGAAGAACATCCAGACCTTCAATTGATTCTACTGGATATTGAAATGCCAAGAATGGATGGTGTTGAATTTCTAAGACGATATAAAGCGAGCTATCCTCTCTCAACAACACCCATCATTGCTGTCTCATCTAATGATTTAAGAGATAAAGAGATTCTTAGTGCAGGAGCTGACTCCTTTTTAATGAAGCCCGTGACCGAAGAGAAACTGCTTATGGCTATTCGTGAAAGTCAGAAGAGATGAAAAAATCAGACTATTTTTTCAAAATCAAAAACTGACGTAGAGCATAGTAGTTGTTACTTCTCACCCAAGCTAAAGAGTCTATTGCCTTTGAACCATCTGTCCATTTTATATTATCTTTAAGTGCTTCAGTATAACTATCAAGTCCATTCATATTGGCATAAAAAAAGTTAAACCAATGCATCTCTTTATCCATTTTTTCACTACTAATAAGCTCTTTTATACCCTCAGAATACTTCTGAGGAATAGTTAACTCTTTCTCTTTATCGTAGTTCATCACCCCATAATTACCAATATATGCCGTATAGGTTTCATCACCGATTCTCCAAGCTTCACTTTTCACTAACTCCGATGTAGCACCCCAAACAGCTACCAGTAAAGTAGGAAAGGTATGGTGTAAAAAACTTGAAAATGCACTCTTTAATCTCTCGGCTCCACTCTCACCCATACCAGCAAAACTCTCCACAATAATCATTTCAGAATTTATAAACACTTCAACACTCAATTGCCCTGTATTTTCCGTTGCGTCAGGGTACCAATACCCCTTCATCGCAAAATCTTCTCCATGAGGAATAATCCACCCATCATACTCTTCTGATTCAAAACCATGCGTTTTAAATAACTCTTTTATAAGTTCTGTAATGGTTTGGGCTTCACTCTTTTTTACTATCATTCTTTAGTTCCTTATCTTGGTTAACGTACTAAACCATAAAAAAGCTAAACAGGTTCTTAGTGGCTATTGAATATGGATTAAAATATACTATAATTACGAAAAAGTAATGAGATGAAAAAAATATTAGTCATAGGCTACGTATGGCCCGAACCAAACTCCTCTGCTGCAGGTAGCCATATGATGTCTATTTTAAAACTCTACAAAGAGCAAAACTGGCACGTAGAGTTTGCCACTCCAGCACAAGAGTCGGATCATGCCATTGACTTGAAGAAAGAGGGCATTTCAACACAAAACATCACACTCAATTGTGACAGCTTTGACGCCCATATTACAACCTATCAACCCGACATTGTTATGTTTGATCGTTTTATGATGGAGGAACAGTTTGGATGGAGAGTAGAAAAAAATTGCCCCAGAGCTTTAAAAATACTCGATACAGAAGATTTACAATGTCTACGTCATGCCCGCTATCAAGCCCATAAAGCACAAAGAGCGATGAGAAAAACTGATTTAATGAGTGATTTAGGCAAACGTGAAATAGCAGCCATATTACGCTGTGATATTTCACTTATTATCTCTAGCTTTGAGATGGAATTACTCCAGAACACTTTTAAAGTAGATGCTTCCCTTCTCCACCACCTTCCTTTTATGGTGAATTTAGAAAAACTACCCCAAATAACAAAACCATTTGAAGAGCGTCAACACTTTATGACCATTGGAAATTTTCGTCATGCACCCAATTGGGATGTGGTCTTACACTTACAAGAGATATGGACGCTTATTAGAAAA